>ENA-OOXM01000032-OOXM01000032.1-human-gut-metagenome-genome-assembly--contig:-NODE-32-length-105364-cov-4.487252_pt1 | contig 105364 bp, 124 predicted proteins | sample MGYA00241589_ERZ501347 | MGnify/ENA primary metagenome ERZ501347 (study PRJEB25962, sample SAMEA2042832) | human gut metagenome | biome: human gut; feature: human-associated habitat; material: faeces...
AGCTGTCCTTAGTACGAGAGGACCGGGATGGACGGACCGCTGGTGTATCTGTTGTACTGCCAAGTGCATAGCAGAGTAGCCAAGTCTGGAAGGGATAAACGCTGAAGGCATCTAAGCGTGAAGCCCCCCTAAAGATAAGATTTCCCATACCGAAAGGTAGTAAGACCCCTTGAAGACGACGAGGTAGATAGGGCAGAGGTGGAAGTACGGTAACGTATGGAGCTGACTGTTACTAATCGGTCGAGGCTTTAACCAAAGAAGGCTGAAGTGTAAGAGATGTAGAAAGATTCTTGTATGTTGTTTTGAAGGTATATCCTTTATATATAGATTTAATATGAAGATTTAAGCATTCTTAGAGATAAGGATGTTTTTTTTCGTTTCATTAGAATGTTCCGGCACAGAGAAAAAATCCTTCTATGCGGTATTCTTTCTTTGTGGTATAATATATATTATCAGATAGATGAAAAGAAGGGGTAAAAAGATGAAAAAATTCATAAAATATGGAAGTATCGTGGTTATTTCATTAGTTATATTAATAAGTTGTAACGTAAATTCGTATGATTGTGATGTATTTGCAGAAGAAAAGAATGAAGAACAAAATACAGAAACTGATATAATATGCAATTGGCCAGAAGATATCATAGATCCAGGACCAGCATTACCCCAATATCTTTCTGCTCCAAAAATCATGAATATATTGAATACGAACAAAGGAATTAAAGTTCAATGGAAGAAAGTAAATAATGCGCATGGATATCGTATTCAGAGAAAATTAGGAAATAGTAAGTGGAAAGATCTGAAAATACTAAAAGAAAATCAATATACGGATAAAACAGTAGAGAATGGTAAGAAATATCAATATAAGATTTATGCATATGCTTCTAATTCCATTGATTTTATAGAGTCAACTGGAACAAAAAGTATTACAAAAAAGATTTTATATTTGAAGGCTCCAGTGATCAGTAATATAAAGAAATCTCAAAATACAAGATACAAAATTGTATGGAAGAAAAATAAAAAAGCAGATGGTTATAAGATTCAAATCTCTACATCTAAGAAATTTAAGAATAACAAGTCTAAGATAAAAGAAATTTCAACTTATAAGTTCAATCCTAAGATTTATGGAATGAAAAAGAAAAAATCGTATTATGTAAGAATTCGTGCTTATAAAGTAGATGGAAAGCAATTACATTATAGTGCATGGAGTAATATAAAGATATTAAAATAGCAAAAATGAAGTATTATGAACGTTATTTATTCATAATACTTCATTTTTTAAATAGTATTTGGGCTTATATCAAAATATTAATAAGCAATCAGTTCATAACCATCTTCTGTTACAAGAACCTGAACTTCCCACTGTGCAGAAGGCTGTCCATCATCAGTATAAATCTGCCATTCGTCAACTTCATCAACATAAAACTCGTCGGTACCCATATTAACCATTGGTTCGATCGTAAACATCATACCAGGAGCCATAACCATACCAGTACCAGGTTCAGAAACATAGCTTACATAAGGATCTTCATGGAACTGAAGACCAACACCATGCCCACCGATTTCTTTGACAACAGTGTAGCCATTTTCTACAGCATGCATATGCACAGCATGTCCCATATCGCCGAGAAGTCCCCAAGGTTTTACATTCTTAAGACCAATCTCAACACATTCTTTTGTAACATCAACTAATTTTTTCTTTTCTTTAGAAACTTCACCAATACAGAACATACGAGAAGAATCTGAAAAATATCCATGATAGATCGTAGAAACATCGACGTTGATGATATCACCTTCCTGTAAAACGACATCTTCTGAAGGAATTCCGTGGCATACTTGATCATTCACTGAAGTACAAACGCTCTTAGGAAATCCCTCATAATTTAATGGAGCAGGGATTGCACCGCGGGATGTTGTCTGTTCATATACCCAGTCATCAATCTGCTGTGTTGTAACTCCCGCTTTAATATGCTCTGCAACATAATCCAAAACAGCGATATTGATTTTTCCACTTTCTTTGATCTTCTCAATCTGTTCTGGAGTTTTGATCATATCGTGAGATGGGATGATATGTCCTTCTTGCTGTAATTCTTTTAATTTCTCATCAAACTGACAGTGGCATTTTTTGTATTTTTTTCCACTGCCACACCAGCATGCATCATTTCTTCCGATAGTTTCCATTTTTTGCACTTCCTTTATTTTCATTCATTTTTAATACGATTCCTATGGAATCAAACTATACCAATTTTACTATAATTAATAAAAAATAGCAATGAAGTGCGAATGATTTTATTCCTCATTTATGAAAAAGCTATCAAAGAAAATTTTTGATTCGTATTCCAGACATATTCTCTTTCGTGTATAATAAAAGAGACAAAGGGGAGTTGTCAATCAAGTAAGAAACAAGGAGAATGCGTATGGAACGTATGGATTAGGTCTGGAAATGAATGAGGAAACAGGGCAGTATTACATACTTCTTAAGCCAAAACAAGTCGAAACAATGAGTTCTTAAATTATCTGACATTCAGATTGCAAATGGCTTATTTAGTGCATTAACAGACAAGGTTGATTTATATACATGGTGTTCAGATAAAGATTATAAATATTATTCTGGAAGAGAAGACAGTTATCCATATTATCAGCCAATTAAAATTAGTAGTGATGTAAAAACATATTCTTTAGGAAGAACATCTTTTATTTTACAAAATGATGGGAAATTATTAAGTTTCGGTCAGAATAAGCATTGGGAAGCAGGTACTGGAGCTGGAACTTATGGATATAATTATGGAACTGATAGGGCATATTCAATCACTAAGCCAACGAAGATTTTAACTAATGTAAAAGCTGTGACACATGATTCTGTAAACCGAATGATGTATTTAAAAAATGATGGTTCCCTTTGGGCAGCGGGATCTGGAAAATATGGTGTTTTGAGTGAACTAGATGAAGAAAATTCAACACAAGATAATTTTTACAGAAGCCCAATTCTTATCACCTTAAAAGGAAAATCTCCATCACTAACAGTAAAAGATGACAATAATTCAGGAACCACTGATCCAGAAGAACCAGATTCTGGAGATATTGATGATGGAGATTATGGACATGATCAGGGAAACAAAGACAACGCAGGAGACAAACAGCAAGATCAGGTTGGTGGACAGATCAAACCATCCACTCCAGCAACAAAGAAACCTTCTACCACAGCAGCAATCACAGTTTCTGGAACAAATATCTTAAAAGTTCAGAATATCAAAGGAAAGAAAGTAAAGATTAGGTGGAAGAAAAACACCAAGGCAGCAGGTTACCAGATTCAGTATTCTATGAAGAAGAACTTCAAATCTGGAGTGAAAACAGTTAATATCAAAAAAATAAAACAGTATCTGCAACGATCAAAAAGCTGAAAAAGACTTACTATGTAAGAATCAGATGTATGAAAAAGTCTGGAAAGAAAACAATTTATTCTAAATGGAGTTCAGTGAAAAAAGTAAAAATTAAAAAATAAATAGAGATGAAAAAGAGAAGGAAAATTCAATTGATTTAGGAAGTAACTATTTAAAACCATGAAGATTCCTGCTTTTTGTTATACAATTATATTTGTGAAAATATATTAGAAAATTTAGAAATAATTTGGTATAATAAAAATATAGATTTTGCAAGATTATATTTTTTGAATTTGAGGTTTGAGAAATATGTAATTTTGTATGAATCTAAAACCAGTTAGTGAACTAAAGGAATCTTTAAGTGATCCAAACACAGTCGATAAGACTGCAGAAGAAATTAAGGCAAGTAAACAGCGATCATATAGTACAGTATCTGATATTCAAAAAGCATTAGAACAATTAGTCTATGCAATGGATGTGATCGCACAACTTGCGAACCTGAATGGTGGCAAGAAATACGAGATCAGTTTTGACTGGGACGATTCGATCGTGATCGATAAAGAACAGGAATTACAGAGTATGCAGCAGGATGCAACAGCAGGACTGATCCGGAAAGAAATATACATTGCGGCCAAGTATGGCGTATCTGAGGAAGAAGCATTAAAAATGATGCCGGCACAGGATGCCCGCTTTAGTATTCAGGAAGAGTAGGTGATCATAAATGCTTGATCCGAAATATTTGGAACGCTTCTCTGATCAGTTACTTGGCATTATTGACACTCGGACAATAGCAATCATATCTGATATGGCAAAAAGAATCGTAAAGATGGGGAGTGTGTCAGAATCAACAAAGCATCAGGCTGAGGTTTTACAGAATGCTGGTCTTGTTTATAAAGATACGATCAAGCGAGTGAGTCAGGTATCAGGACATCAGAATCGAGAAGTTGAACGGATGTATCAGGAAGCAGGGGTCAGGAACTTAAAGAATGAAGCTGTATATTATAAGCAGGCAGGGAAAGACGTTGTTAAACTTGAACAGTCAAATGGTATGTAAAGGATTCTGCAGGCAAACGTCAGAAAGACATGTCAGGAACTGGATAATCTAACAATGACAACAGCCATAAAATCACAATTTGCTTTTATCCAAGCCTGCAATAAGGCACAGATGAAAGTAAGTACCGGAGCATTCAGTTATGACAAAGCAATTGCAGATGAGATCAAAGAGGCAGCAGTGCAGGGAACAAAAGTCTTATATCCGTCACAGCATGTCGATAAATTAGATGTCGCGGTAAGAAGAGCTGTACTTACCGGAGTAAACCAGACTGCAGCAGAAATGAACTTGCAATACGCAAAAGATCAGAATTGTGATTATGTTGAAACAACTGCACATGAAGGAGCAAGACCGGAACATGCCGTATGGCAAGGGAGGGTCTTTTGTTTATCTGGGACTGATCCAAAGTATGAAAACTTCTATGAAGCAACAGTATATGGTACAGGACCAGGTTTATGTGGTTGGAATTGCCGCCATAACTTCCACGCATTCTTCCCAGGAATATCGACACCAGCATATACGCAAGAGATACTAGATGATTACTCTGCAAAGAACGTAGAATACAACGGAAAGCAATTTACAGAGTATGAAGCGAGTCAGATGCAGAGAGGTCATGAACGACAGATCAGAGAGACAAAGAGGAAACTTGCTGGATATAATTCAGCGATTAGTGAAGCGAAAGATGATATCTTAAAAAATACTTTACAGAATCGGTTCAATGAAGAATCTGTAAGATTAAAGAAACAGAAAGCAGTATTGAAAGTTTTCTGCAAAGAAACAGGAAGAAGATGTGAATCTGCCAGAGTTCAGATCCATGCGGTGAAGAACAAAGCAGGAGATATCGTTGGATTTGGTCGTAGTGTTGCACAGAAAGCTGTATGGAGTAACAGAAAAACAAAAATAATTAAAGAAATAAAAGAATTGTATCCAGAATTACCGTGGAGGTGATTATTTATGAGATTTTGGGATGAAGTTGATGAAGCAATTAAAAAAGTAAGACAAGGGCAAGAAGCAACTTGTCCATTATGCAAAAAAGGAAAGTTAGTACCAGTTGGAAATCCAAAAACAACAAAATCATTTTATTGTGATGCATGTAAAGAAAAACTTAATTTAGATTAAACGCCATCTGATCAATGTCAGGTGGTATTTTTATACGAAATTTTAAGAAAGGAGCAGCGAAACATGAAGTCAACAGAATAGAAAGGACGGTGATCCAAATATCTCCCCGCAGCAGGGTTAAGCTGCAGAGGACACGCAGAGAGATCTGGGTGTTATTTTTATGCAAAGAAATAACATTGGTCAGCTGATCAGACCTTAAACAGTCGGTTCGTGGCGGTCGGTTACACGCCTAAAACAACCTAATACGAAAGGAGCATAGTAACATGAAAACAGATTTTTTAAAAGGTTTAAATCTTTCCCAGGAAGTGATTGATAAGATCATGGCTGAGAACGGAGAAGATATCTCAGCAGAACAGAAGAAAGCAGAAAAGATCACTCAGGAGCGAGACAGATATAAGCTGAAAGCAGAAAGTCTTGAAACTCAGGTAAACGATGCAAATGCAGAGATTCAGAAGTTTAAAGATATGGATATTGACGGCATCAAGCAGGCAGCAGACGACTGGAAAACGAAAGCCGAGAAAGCAAAGAGTGATGCAGATGCACAGATCTCAGAAATGAAATTTGATTATGCATTAACTGCAGCATTGACAGGAGCGAAAGCCAGAAATAATAAAGCGGTTAAAGCACTTCTTAACATGGATGGACTGAAACTAAACGATGGAAAGATCATTGGTTTAGACGAACAGCTGTCACAGATCAAGGAAGAAAACAGCTTCTTGTTCGAGAGCGATGAACCAGCACCAACGATCGTTAAAGGAACAAATGGTGGTTCCGGCGGTATTGGTGGAAAGAAACCAAGTGAAATGACATATTCGGAACTCTGTGACTATATGGAACAGAATCCCGGAACAGAGATTTAAATAAAGGAGTAAGAAATGGCAGAAGAAAAATTTGATTCTAAATCATTCAATCCTCAGGCATTCGGCGCCTACACAGAGAGGATTCCAAATTTAAAAAGGAACGAGCTGATCAAGTCCAGAGACTTAAAAGGTAATCAGGATATCAAAAACACGTTCAGTTCACAGACAGGAACAGTATATGCAGTATTGCCAATGCATGGTCTGATCGGTGGAGCAGCACAGAACTATGATGGTGAGACAGATCTTAAGTCTGAAAGCACAGATATATTTGAGAGAGGTGTCGTTGTAGTTGGTCGTATGAAAGGGTGGACAGAACGAGACTTTGTCACAGGTGGTGTAAGCTTTATGGACAATGTTGCAGCACAGGTTAACGATTACAAAGCTGATCTGGATCAGACAACATTAGTAAAGATCCTGGAAGGTGTCTTTGCAATGAGAAAATATTATTAGAAATACCAGCAAGGGAGCGGGCTGTAGATATTTTAGTGAATAAGAGAAATAATAAGCCATTATCATTTGAAAAAATAATTGATTTAGCGATTAAAATGAAGGGGCAAGATTTTAATATAATAAAGAAATTGATAAAATATTGTACAAAATATGAATAGTATTTAAATAATGGATTAATGTATATTGACGATATATATGAATTGTGAAAATAAACTAGACAGGAATATTTGATTAGTCTAGCTGCTGCTAAAAATCAAGTATTCCTGCGAGTATATTAATGAATTTGCTTATCTGTATCCTGCGAAGCAGATTCCCTCAATACAACTTTCCCTGCTGCCTGACGCCGTCTCGTATCAGACATTGCCGCATAATGTTTTCGAGTCGTATTAACATCAGAGTGTCCAAGAACCTCCGCCACAAGATAAATATCATCGGTCTCCTGATAAAGAGCAGTACCATAAGTACTACGCAGTTTATGAGGCGTGATCTTCTTTAGCGGAGTGACTTCCTTCGCATATTTTTTCACAAGATTCTGGACCGCCTGCACACCAATCCTTCGCCTTTGCATAGAATAAAATAAAGCATCTTCATGCCCTTCCTTTGGAATGATGAGTTTTCTGCTGCCCTCAATATATTGCTCTAAAGCATTTGCAACTTCATTTCCAAAATAGACGGTCATTTCTTTTCGTCCTTTTCGGATCAGATGAAGACCGTTATTGCGGAAATCAACATCATCAACGTTTAAGCCCACTAATTCAGATACACGGATTCCAGTTCCAAGAAGAAGTGTAATGATCGCAAGATCACGTTCCTTGGTCTTTTCATAATAAGCAAGTTTCTGCCCAGTTAAATGGTCACCACCGTGTTCTACAAAATCAAGCAAAGAAGCAACTTCATCGGCTTCTAAACGGATAATTTCCTTCTCACGGATTTTTGGCATATCAACAAGCAATGTTGGATTTTTCTCAATCAGCTGTCGTTTGTAAAAATATCCGTAAAAAGAACGGAGTGCAGACATCTTACGAAAAACACCTTGTTCAGTATTCTGCATATGCTTATGTTGTTCTTCCGAGATGTAAACCTTTAAATATTCCATATATTCTTCCAGATCAACGGATTCAATCTTATCAAGATCACTTACTTTAAAATCCAGCACAGAGTAATTACGGTAAGCAGGATTTTCATCGATCAAAAAATGAAAGAACACTCTCAGATCATATGCATAAGCAATTCGAGTTCTTACTTGTGTGGTAGAATCAATTGCACGGAAGAATTCTTTCGCAAAAGGTGGGAGTGTTTTAATAAGTTCACGTAATTTGATCGTCTGTCTTGCAGTCAGATCGTCATAATATGGTAATGATTTCATAAAATTCACCTGTTTCTTATTTCTTTTTTTCTTTTAACTGCTTGTCAATAGCAGTTAAAGGTATGGTAATATGACTTATTCTATCAATTTTTCACAAAGCTTGCAAACTTTCCCCTTCTATGTATAATAATAGTTAGCTAAGACTAACTAGAGCAAAAATAAAAAGAAAGGAACTTTCGTGTATGATGCAATTTTTTAAATCATCAACAAAAGAAGCGATGAACTTCCTAAGATATGTCGGACCAGGTTTACTAGTCACCGTAGGTTTTATAGATCCCGGTAACTGGGCAAGTAATATCGCTGCAGGTTCCGGATATGGATATACATTGTTATGGATGGTCACATTATCAACGATCATGCTCATTATCTTACAGCATAATGCAGCACATCTAGGAATCGTCACAGGAAAATGTTTATCAGAAGCAACAAGTCTGTATATTAATAAAGGGTTTAAGAACATCATTTTATTAACAGCAGTTGCAGCATCGATCGCAACTGCAATGGCAGAACTTTTAGGTGGTGCAATGGCATTAGAAATGCTGTTTCATATTCCAGTAAAGATTGGTACATTTATCATTTTAGGGATCGTGTTGATCTGTCAGTTTACAAATGCCTATAGCAGAATCGAGAAATTGATCATCTTATTTGTATCATTGATCGGGTTTTCATTCCTGTTTGAAATCTGTATTGCAGATATTGAATGGAAACAGGCACTGATCGGATGGGTAAAGCCAGAAGTTCCAAAAGGTTCCCTTCCAGTTGTCATGAGTGTTCTAGGAGCAGTCGTGATGCCACATAACCTGTTTTTACATTCAGAGGTCATTCAGAGCAGAGAATGGAATCTAAAAGATGAAAATGTGATAGAACAGCAGTTAAAATACGAGTTTAAAGATACCTTATTTTCCATGATCATAGGATGGGCAATTAACAGTGCAATGATCTTAATGGCAGCAGCTACCCTGTATCATGGAAATGGTCATTCTATTGATGATATTCATTTAGCAGGTTCCATGTTAACACCACTTCTTGGAAATGCAGCATCAATTATTTTTGCACTTGCATTATTACTTGCTGGAATTTCATCAAGTATTACAGCAGGAATGGCCGGCGGAACGATTTTTTCTGGAATTTATGATCATCCTTATGATATTCATCATAAAGATACGAAATTAGGAGTTCTTATTACGATGATTCCGGCAACATTGATTATTTTACTGATAAAAGCTCCATTCGATGGATTGATCTATTCCCAGATGTTTTTGGCAGTTCAACTTCCGATTACGATCTTTACTCAGATTTATCTGACATCCTCAAAGAAAGTCATGGGGAAATATGCGAATTCGAAACGATTAAAGATCATACTTTTTATGATTGCACTGATCGTAACATTTCTTAACATATGTCTGTTTGTGACTGGATTTTAAATATAAAAAATGAGATAATAAAGATAAAAAAGAAAGGAGCATCTTATGGAAATTAAATATCTATCAATTAAGAATTTTAAATCAATCCGGCATATGGAAATATCAGATATCCAGAATGCTCTGATTCTTGTTGGAAAGAATAATACAGGAAAATCATCCATCCTTCATGCCCTGCGTGCAGTCGAAGGATCTTATGAAATCTCATTGGATGATTTTAACGAGACAATGCAAAATATAGAGATTGGATTTATATTATCCATTACAGAAGAAGATCTTCATATTTTTCATAAAAATGGTATAGTGAGCCAGTATAAAAAATATGATCTTTGGAAAAAGGATTTTGAGAGCAAACTTCCATCCTATAAAAATGAAGAGATCACTTTTACGTTCATTGCCAATAAAGAAGGTAAACAGCGGTTTTACGATGGTAAGAAGAAACATAATAAATATATTAGAGAGATTTTCCCAATCATTTATTTCATTGGAACGAACCGTAATTTAAAACAGATACAGGATGATCTTTTTATGTTACAGGAAGACAGTTTGCTTAAGATCATGCGTACAAACTGCTGTATGTTTGATCCTGTGAAACCATGTACTCATTGTTTTCAGTGTATCGGTCTGATCGATCAGAAGAGTCCGAAGGAACTGAATGCATTTGAGGCTGCAAAGCTATTTGAATATAAATTGTATGAGATGAACATTGATCAGTTTGAGAAACGTATTAATGAAAGCTTCCATAAGAACGGCGGATTTGAGGATATCATTTTCTCTATGAATTATGATGTTGATCAGATGCTTCAAGTTAATGCAGAGGCTTATAACAAAGAACGTGATATTTCGATTTCTGTGGAACGATTGGGGCGTGGAATGAAAAGTATTTATATGCTTTCTCTTCTGGAAGCTTATGTAATGGATGAGAATAGTCTTTCATCGATCATTCTGGTAGAGGAACCAGAGATGTTTTTGCATCCACAACTGCAAAAGACAGCCAGTGAGATCCTTTATCGTCTGGCACAGAAGAATCAGGTGATCTTTACAACACATTCTCCACACTTATTAGCCAATTTTAGCAGTAGACAATTATGTCAGATCATATTGGATGAAGATTCATATTCTGTTGCAAAGAAGAAAACGAACATTAGTTCGGTATTAGACGATCTTGGATATAATGCTTCCGATCTTATGAATGTTGATTTTGTTTTTATCGTAGAAGGAAAACAAGATAAATACCGTTTGCCATTGTTGTTAAATCATTATTATTCTGAAATTTATGATGAAGACGGCAGATTAAATCGTGTAGCGATCCTGACAACAAACAGTTGTACCAATATCAAGACGTATGCCAACTTAAAATATATAAATCAGCTTTATATGAAGGATCGTTTTTTAATGATCCGTGATAGTGATGGTAAGGATCGAGATATGCTTGGAAGACAACTTTGTAAATATTATGATGAGAGAAATCTTGTGGATGTTGATCATTTACCAAAAGTGACAAGGAAAAATGTATTGATCTTAAAATATTATTCGTTTGAAAATTATTTTTTAAATCCAGAGATCATGTCAAAACTTGGAGTTATAGAATCTGAAGATGCTTTTTATGAGATTTTATATGATAAATGGAGAGAATATCTGCATAGGATCAAAAGTGGAGTTCATTTGATACAGATGATGGGACGTGATTTTACATCACCGCAAGATATGAAAGAACATATGGAAGAGATCAAAACTTATATGCGGGGTCATAATCTGTTTGACATTTTTTATGGAAGATATAAAAAAGAAGAGAAAGATTTATTAAAGAAATATATTGAGATCGCACCAAGAGATGAATTTAGTGATATTCTTGATGCGGCGGATTCGTTTATCTATTTTCAGAGTAAGACAAAACAAAAAGATATTCAGAATGAAACAAAATAAAGAAAGTGCGAGATAAATAATATGACAAAGAAACACACAATATTAACAGCGATCAATTCGAAATACATTCATTCGAACCTTGCAGTTTACTGCCTTCGTGCCTACGCAAAGCCATATATCGATGAAGTCGAGATTGCAGAATATACGATCAATCAGCAGGTGGATGATATCCTGATGAGTCTGTATCAGAAACATCCAGATATCCTTTGTTTTTCCTGTTATATCTGGAATATTGAATACATAGAACGTGTGATCAGGGAAATCCATAAACTACTGCCGGATGTTCCAATCTGGCTTGGAGGACCAGAAGTTTCCTATGATTCCAGAGAAGTTTTAAGACGACTTCCACAGGTAACGGGTGTGATGAAAGGGGAAGGAGAAGTTACATTCCTTGAAGTGCTTGATCATTATCATGGAAAGAGAGATGATCTTAGCAAGATTCCTGGACTAACTTATAGAAATGAAGATGAGATCGTAGAAACACCATGGCGTCCAGTGATGGACTTAAGTAAAGTTCCATTTGTATATGAACATATTGAAGATTTTGAACATAAGATCATCTACTATGAATCAAGCAGGGGCTGTCCATTTTCATGTAGTTATTGTTTATCTTCGATCGATAAATGCCTGCGCTTCCGAAATCTTTCTCTTGTCAAAAAGGAATTACAGTTTTTCTTAGATCATAAAGTGCCACAGGTCAAATTTGTCGATCGTACCTTTAACTGTCGACATGATCATGCAATGGAAATCTGGCGTTATATAAAGGAACATGATAACGGCATTACCAATTTCCATTTTGAAGTGGCAGCAGATGTCTTAAAGGATGATGAAATTGAATTGATCTCTGATATGCGTCCGGGACTGATTCAGTTAGAGATTGGCGTTCAGTCAACGAACATCGATACGATCACTGAGATTCACAGGAAAATGGATTTTAAGAAAGTTGCAGATATCGTAACAAGGATCAATGCTGGACATAATATACATCAACATTTGGATCTGATCGCAGGACTGCCTTATGAAGATCTTGAAAGTTTTAAACAGTCATTTCAGGATGTCTATGAAGTACGTCCAGAACAATTACAGTTAGGCTTTTTGAAAGTATTAAAAGGTTCTTATATGGAAAAACAAAAAGAGAACTATGGGCTTGTTTATAAAGATACACCGCCTTATGAAGTCCTTTATACAAAATGGCTGCCTTATGAAGATGTACTGGTTTTAAAGAAAGTGGAAGAAATGGTGGAAGTTTATTATAATAGCAGCCAGTTTTCGAACACCTTGCGGTTGTTGGAAAAAGAATTTGACACTGCATTTGCTTTATATGATACACTTGCCAGATTTTATGAGGAGAAAGGTTATGACAAGGTCAGCCACAGCCGGATTGCCCGATTTGAAATCTTATATGAATTTATACAAACCATTACAGCAGAAGAGAATCTTGTATTATATAAAGAGTTGTTAACGTATGACTTATATCTTCGTGAAAATGTAAAGAAACGTCCGGATTTTGCAGGAGATTATACATTACAAAAGGATGAGCTTCGTTATATCAACGAAGAGATTTTATTAAAAGATGAACGACTTGCATATTTTGGACAAAAGAATATGCGGAAATTTTCCCATATGGAACAATTCGATCATGCGGTAAATGAAGATTTTAAAGAAACAAAAACCATCCTATTGTTTGATTATCAGAATAGAGATCCATTGACAAACCAGGCGACAGTTTATCCGATTACAATGAATTTGATAAAAAATCAATAAAATATAGTAAGAAAGAGGGTGCAGAAAATAAGATGATCGCAATATATTTAGCACCACTTTATCTGCTGTTAAATGTCTATTTTTTATTCCGAATATTGAAATGGTTAGAGACTTGTCATGTTTATTTTAAAAAGAAATGGATCAAAGCAGTTTTGGTCATGATCTATGTATTTCTTGCATTCAGTATTCTGATCGCATTTTTGTTTCCACAAGGAACGATACGGCGAGCTATGAAACTGATCAGTAATTACTGGCTGGGTGTTTTGATGTATTTGGCGCTTACGATCCTTATTGCGGATCTGATCCGCCTGATCTTGATCTATTTTGTAAAAGCAGATCAGAAAAAGTTTCGGACACCAAAAGTTTTTAGGATTGTTGGAAGCATTTGTATGATCTTGATCTTATTGATCAGTTTTTACGGAGTATGTAATGCAAGGAATATCAGGACAACAAGCTACCACGTAACGATACATAAAAAAGCAGGAAATCATAAAAAGCTAAAGATCATTTTACTTGCAGACCTTCATCTTGGCTACAATATCGGATGTTCTCAGATGAAACAGATGGTAACAAAAGTAAATAAACAAAATCCAGACCTGATCGTGATCGCTGGTGATATTTTTGATAATGAATATGATGCATTAGATGATCCAGATCAGTTGGTCAAGATATTTCGACAGCTAAAGAGTCAATACGGTGTTTATGCAGTTTATGGAAATCATGATATTGATGAAAAGATTCTTGCAGGATTTACATTTGGAAGCGGTCGGGAGAAAAAGGTCAGCGATCCAAGAATGGATGAATTTGTAAAAAGGGCAGGAATGAAGTTATTAAGAGATGAATCTGTCTGTATTGATCAAAGCTTCTATCTCTATGGAAGACCAGATGCTGAGAAAGTAGGCCGTGGGATCAGCAGACGTAAGACTCCGAAAGAACTGGTAAATGGAATGGATCTTAAAAAGCCTGTGATCGTACTGGATCATGAGCCAAGGCAGTTGGAAGAATTAAATCAGGTAGGGGTAGATCTTGATCTTTGCGGGCATACGCATGATGGACAGCTGTTCCCTGGGAATATTATAATTCATTTGTTTTGGAAGAATCCGTATGGATATCGTAAGGTTGGAAATGCGCATCAGATCGTAACTTCAGGTGTCGGTTTATTTGGCCCGAATATGAGGGTCGGAACGAAAGCGGAGATTGTGGTTGTGAATGTGGATTTTAGATGATCTGACAAAGATGTCAGTTATACTATAATAAACATAATGGAGGAAGACATTTTTATGAAATATCACGATGGAAAAGACAGATGCAGTTGGGCTAATCCAAAGAATCCGATATATATTGATTATCACGATAAAGAATGGGGAGTGCCTGTCTATGACGACCATAAATTGTTTGAAATGCTGATCTTGGAATCGTTTCAGGCAGGATTATCGTGGGAGTGTGTGTTAAATAAACGAGAAGCGTTCAGAGAAGCGTTTGATGATTTTGATGTATATAAAGTGAGTGCATATGATGAGGAGAAACAAGCGCAATTAAAAGAAAATAAAGGAATTATAAGAAACCAAAGAAAAATATCTGCTGCCGTATCAAATGCGACTATTTTTATGAAAATCCAGGAACAATACGGAACCTTTTCTGAATATTTATGGAAGTTCACAGATCATAAGATCATCCATGAGACAGGAAAAACATCTTCAGAATTATCCGACCAGATTTCAAAGGATTTAAAGAAACGTGGAATGAAATTTGTCGGTACAACGATCATTTATTCCTATCTGCAGGCAGTGGGAGTGGTCGAGTCACATGAGGAAGGTTGTTTCCTGCATCATAAAGAATAAAAAATTTACAAGTACGTAACACTGCGTACTTGAATTTTTATACAAAAAGGAGTAAGGTAGAAATTACCAGATAAAATTGAGTATTAGAAAGATGATCATGTCATAACAATGTTCAAACAAAGGGAGGAAGCAATCATGAGACGTAAGATTATGACAGCATTTGTATGCGCGATTATGACAATCTCTGTAATACCGGTTTATGCAGATGATACACAGACCGATCAGGCAGTGACAACAGAAGTTTCTACCGAAACAGCAGCAACGGTGCAAGAAACAAAAAGAACGCAAAGTAAAGAACAACAGAAGAAAAAGACAACAAGCAAGAAACATACTAAGACAAAGAAGATAAAATCAAAGAAAAAGGAAGAAAACAAAGTCATTCCAATGCCAACACAAGTGATCAGTAAGAGCTCTTCGGATACGATCGAAGGAAGGATCAAGGATAAACAGGCGAAAGTGAAACAGCTGAAAAAACAAAAAGCAAAGATTGAGGAAGAGATTCGCCTGGAACAGCAAAAAGCACAATCTATAAATGAATTTTACAAAAAGTATACAACAAATTCCAAGGCGGAGATTGCTTTATATGGTCAGGAGATCACTCCTTCTATGAAGATTTCTAAAAAAGATGAGCAGTTAAGAGAAGATTTATATGAGCTTGCAGATTTATTTGGAGATGAGAATCTGAGAACGATCGCAAGCAAATATGTCTTTGGAATCAATCATCCGGACTTTGAGACTTTGCTTGATAAGAATGAAACGATTCAGCTTGATCAGTATTTAAAGAACGAACAGATACTTCCGATCAAACCAATGGAAGAAAAGGTTCAGACGATCAAGAAGCAGATCAAGAAGTTCAAAGGAGAGATCAAAAAAGAGGAACAGACAAGATATTTTAATCCAAATGATGTCAGTGCTCTAAGTCATATCACAGTTTCAGACGCCAAACATATTTTGGAAGGAACTGCTTTGTATGATGATGCGAAAGCTTATGTCAAGGCGGAAGAAAAATATCATGTGAATGCAGTCTTTTTGATGGGAATCGCTGCGCATGAAAGTGCATGGGGGAGCCGCCGTGCGAGGGAAGATAATAATCTGACTGGATATGGTGTAACATCGGATCATGCAAAAGGAATTAACAAATCAACGAAAGAAGCAGGACTTTTAGCAACTGCAGAAACTTTACATGAAAAATACCTGACATCAGGTGAAAGTTACTATGTTGGAACTTCTGCGGCAGCAGTGAACAAACATTACTGTGTTGGCGGAGAATGGGCGGCAGCAGTTGTAAAGAATGCTTATTTATTAATGAATCGTTTATAATTTTCTATTTTTGTATTGATTTTATAGAATCACAATGCTATAATTTACAAGAAATCAAAAAGAAGAAAACGTTGATGAGAAGAGTACTTTGTGGAAAGCTTCCAGAGAGGGATACATTTGCTGAAAGTATCCTAAGCAGACAAACAAAGGAAGACCACCTCGGAGTGGCTGTAAACCAGCCCGGCTGACACCGTTAATCGTCGATTAAGTGATCTGTTTCTGGAGTTTATGATCAAAGGATATGAAACAGATAACCAGGGTGGAACCGCGATAACTCGTCCCATGGATTTTTATTAGTCCATGGGATTTTTTATTTCTGTTATAGATTTATTATAGAAGAAATCTATAGAGAATTGTGACAGGATAAATAAAACGTTATATATCAAGAAAGGATGAATAAGAAGATGAAGATTACATTAAAAGATGGATCTGTAAAAGAGTATGAAAACAATATGTCTGTCATTGATATTGCAAAAGATATCAGTGAAGGACTGGCAAGAGTTGCCTGTGCGGGTGAGGTTGATGGAGAAGTTGTTGACCTTAGAACTGTCATTGACAAAGACTGCGAATTAAATATCTTAACATTTGATTCTGATGAAGGAAAACACGCATTCCGTCATACAGCATCCCATATTTTAGCTCAGGCAGTAAAACGTTTATATCCAGAAACAAAACTTGCGATCGGACCTTCTATCGACAATGGTTTCTACTATGATATGGAGAAAGATACTCCATTTACACAGGAAGACCTTGAGAAGATTGAAAAAGAAATGAAGAAGATCGTCAAAGAAAATCTTGAAATCACAAGCTTTACAAAACCTAGAGATGAAGCGATTGCATTTATGAAAGAAAGAAACGAACCTTACAAAGTAGAATTGATTGAAGATCTTCCAGAAGATTCTGTGATCAGCTTCTATCAGCAGGGTGAATTTGTTGATCTTTGTGCAGGACCTCACTTAATGACTACAAAACCAGTGAAAGCATTCAAACTTACAAGTATTGCAGGTGCTTACTGGCGTGGAGATGAGCATAATCAGATGCTTACAAGAATCTATGGTACTGCATTTACAAAGAAAGCAGAATTAGATGCATACCTTACAATGATGGAAGAGGCTAGAAAGCGTGACCATCGTAAACTTGGAAAAGAACTTGGTCTGTTTATGATGAGAGAAGAAGGACCTGGATTCCCATTCTTCCTTCCAAAAGGTATGGTTCTTAAAAACACATTATTAGACTACTGGCGTGAAATTCATCAGAAAGCAGGATACGTTGAAATCTCAACACCTATCATGTTAAGTCGTCATTTATGGGAAACATCAGGACATTGGGATCATTACAAAGAAAATATGTATACAACAGTTATTGATGATCAGGATTTTGCAATCAAACCTATGAACTGCCCAGGTGGAGTTCTTGTTTATGATTCTGAACCACGTTCATATAGAGATCTTCCATTAAGAATGGGAGAATTAGGTTTAGTACATCGTCATGAAAAATCTGGTCAGTTACATGGATTAATGCGTGTTCGTTGTTTTACACAGGATGATGCACATATCTTTATGACACCAGATCAGATCAAAGATGAGATCAAAGGTGTTGCAGGATTGATCGATCAGGTTTACAATTTATTTGGATTTAAGTATCATGTAGAACTTTCTACTCGTCCAGATGACAGCATGGGAAGTGACGAAGATTGGGAACTTGCAACAGATTCTCTTCGTGCAGCTTTAGATGATCTTGGACTTGATTATGTGGTAAATGAAGGAGACGGAGCATTCTACGGACCTAAGATTGATTTCCACTTAGAGGATTCTATCGGAAGAACATGGCAGTGTGGAACGATCCAGCTTGACTTCCAGCTCCCATTACGTTTTGACCTTCACTACACAGGAGCAGATGGAGAGAAACATCGTCCAATCATGATCCACCGTGTTGCATTTGGATCTATCGAACGTTTTATCGGTATCTTGATCGAGCATTTTGCAGGTGCTTTCCCTACATGGTTAGCTCCAGTACAGGTTGAAGTGATTCCTATCTCTGATAAGCATTTAGATTATGCTAATAAAGTACTTGATACATTAAAGGCAGCAGGAATCCGTGCAGACATCGATACAAGAGCTGAGAAAATGGGATACAAGATCCGTGAAGCGCAGCTTCAGAAGATTCCATATATGTTAGTTGTTGGTGGAAAAGAAGAAGAAAACGAAGCTGTATCAGTAAGAAGCCGATTCAAAGGTGATGAAGGACAGATGAAGTTAGATGACTTCCTAGCTGCAATCAAAGAAGAGATTGCTAATAGAGAAAACCGTAAGGTTGAAAAAGAAGATTAACTATCAAATGAAAAGGAGGCACCACATTTGTGGAATGCCTCCTTCCTTTATATCATATCCGTTCTAATAATTCATCAGGTTTCATAGCAGGTACTTTACTTTCGATAAAATCCTTGATATTACGAGTTACAATAAAATCTACTTTCATTCGCTGTGCGCATACCATTTGAATCGCATCTTCATAATCAGAAGTTTTCATATTCGCCGCTTTTCTTATATCAGAAGACTTTAGATCAGCAATATGAAAAATCATAAACAGCTGTTCAATAATTTGCTGAGTTTTTTCTGGTGTTAATTCTTTTCTCAAAATATAAACAATATTTGGAATAGACAATGCTGAAATATATCCATTAATTTTTTCTACTTCACATAACTTCCAGATTTTTGAAGAGCTTTCTACAAAATCAGTTCTGTCACATAATACATCAAGGATTACATTTGTATCAATCAATATTTTCATATTTTTCTGCAATCCTTTCTGCGCGGATATCCTTTTCGTTATAATCTTTTTTTAGAATTCCAGTTAAAGAATCAGTCAAGAAAGAAATACCTGTGTCTTTTGAAATTAATCTGGCGACTTCTTTTCCTTTCTTTAAAATAATAATTTCATTACCTTCTTGGACAGCTTTTAAATATTTACCAAAGTTATTTTGAATATCAGTTGCTGTTGTTGTAATCATAGTATCACCTCCTATTTTAATAGTTAGTACCTAAAATTATTATATGCTATTTTAGGGATTTTATCAATGATATTAGAAAAATTGATTCATTTTATAAGTTATATAAAACAAGATTGTCTATATAACTGCAACATTTTCTCAAATAAACATCTTGAAATATACCCTAACAGGGTATATAATATCAAACGTAAAGGAGGAAATCACATGGAAGAAAAAAAAGAATGTTGTTGTCATCACAAGACAAAAGAACGTTCAGACAAAGAATATAAAGATCTTATTAATCGTCTAAGCCGTATTGAAGGACAAGTTCGTGGAATAAAAAAGATGGTAGAGAATGATACTTATTGTACCGATATTTTAGTTCAGGTATCTGCTGTCAATGCAGCTTTAAATAGTTTCAATAAAGTCCTTCTTGCCAATCATATCAGAACTTGTGTAGCAGAAGATATCCGAGAAGGAAAGGATGAGACGATTGATGAATTAGTAAAAGTTCTACAAAAACTAATGAAATAACAATTTGACAAGCAAAATGAAAGGAAGGGAAACCATGGAACAATATCAAGTGACTGGCATGAGCTGTGCTGCTTGCAGTGCACGTGTGGAGAAAGCGGTTTCCAGTGTAGAAGGAGTCACATCCTGCTCTGTAAGTCTGCTGACAAACTCAATGGGTGTCGAAGGAACTGCAGATTCATCTGTGATCATCAAAGCTGTGGAAGATGCTGGATACGGAGCAAAGAAGAAGGGCGTGCAAACGCAGAGCAATTCTGCAGATGCAGATTTATTAAAAGATAGAGAAACTCCTGTCTTGAAGAAACGACTGATCACATCGTTATGTTTTTTGATTCCTTTGATGTATCTGTCAATGGGACATATGATGTGGAACTGGCCGATTCCTAAGATTTTAGATGGAAACCATGTAGCAATGGGTCTGATCCAGTTGTTATTTACAACAATCATCATGGTGATCAACCAGAAATTCTTTATTAGTGGATTTAAGAGCTTATTCCATAAAGCACCGAATATGGATACTCTGGTTGCTTTAGGATCAGCAGCTTCTTATGGATACAGTGTTTATATCCTATTTGCAATGACAGATGCTCAGATGCATCAAAACATGGATGCGGTTATGAAATACATGCATGAATTCTACTTTGAATCTGCCGCTATGATCCTGACATTGATCACAGTTGGTAAGATGCTAGAAGCAAGATCCAAAGGAAAAACGACAGATGCTTTAAAGAGTCTTATGAAATTAGCACCAAAGACGGCAATTGTGATTCGTAATGAACAGGAAATAGAAGTTGGAATCGAACAGGTACATCAAGGAGATATCTTCGTTGTAAAACCTGGAGAAAATATACCGGTAGATGGTATCATCATTGAAGGGAACAGTGCTTTAAATGAATCTGCTTTAACAGGAGAAAGTATCCCTGTGGATAAGAAAGAAGGCGATGCTGTATCTGCTGCAACATTAAATACATCTGGTTATCTAAAATGTGAAGCTACAAGAGTTGGCGAAGACACAACACTTTCCCAGATCATTCAGATGGTCAGCGATGCGGCAGCAACTAAAGCACCGATTGCGAAAGTTGCAGATAAGGTATCAGGGATTTTTGTCCCAACTGTTATTTGTATTGCAATCGCAACAATGATCATCTGGCTGCTTGTCGGACAAAGTTTTGGATTTGCACTTGCCAGAGGCATTTCTGTATTAGTTATCAGCTGCCCTTGTGCTTTAGGACTCGCAACACCTGTAGCGATCATGGTTGGAAATGGAATGGGCGCAAAGCATGGAATCATGTTTAAGACAGCCGTATCCTTAGAAGAGACAGGAAAAACACAGATCATAGCTTTAGATAAAACAGGAACGATCACAAGTGGAAAACCACAGGTTACAGATATGGTACCGGTAGAAGGTATCAGCGAAGAAGAATTACTTTCCATTGCATATGCATTAGAAAAGAAGAGTGAACATCCGCTTGCTCATGCAATTTTACAAAAAGCAGAAGAGGCGCAGATTCTTGACAATCTTGAAATTAAAAACTTTTTGGCTATTGCTGGAAATGGGCTTTCTGGAAAGATTGATAAAGAGACGGTCTATGGTGGAAACCAGAGATTTATTGAGAAATATGCAAAAATTCCATTATCTATGATTAAAAAATCAGAAGAACTTGCTAATCAGGGAAAAACACCATTATTCTTTGCGTGTGATGAACAGCTGATTGGTATCATTGCTGTTGCGGACGTTATCAAAGAAGACAGCCCTCAGGCAGTCAAAGAACTTCAGAACATGGGAATCCGTGTGGTTATGCTAACAGGAGATAATGAACGTACCGCAAAAGCAATCGGTAAACAAGCTGGTGTTGATCATGTGATCGCAGGTGTTCTTCCAGAAGGAAAAGAAAGTGTCATTCGTGACTTGAAAGAAAAAGGAAAAGTTGCAATGGTTGGTGACGGAATCAATGATGCACCAGCGCTTACAAGAGCTGATATGGGAATTGCGATCGGTGCAGGTACAGATATCGCAATTGATGCTGCGGACGTTGTTTTAATGAAAAGCCGTTTGAGTGATGTACCTGCAGCAATCCGTTTGAGTCGTGCGACACTGAAGAACATTCATGAAAATTTATTTTGGGCATTTATTTATAACATTATCGGAATTCCATTGGCTGCGGGAGCCTGGTATATGTTACTTGGGTGGAAACTAAATCCAATGTTTGGAGCTGCAGCAATGAGTTTATCAAGTTTCTGTGTTGTTACCAATGCATTACGATTAAATCTCTTTAAAATGCATGATGCTAGCAAAGACCAGAAGATCAAAAATAGTGTAGTACTTGAAGAAATTCAGGTTCAAAATATAACAAAACAGGAGGAAAAAACAATGAAGAAAACAATGAAGATTGAAGGAATGATGTGTGGACACTGCGAGGCTGCTGTGAAGAAAGCCTTAGAATCTTTAGAGGGTGTAGAAGAGGCAATTGTAAGTCATGAAGAAGGAACAGCAGTTGTTTCTATGACAAATGAAGTGTCAGATGATGTCTTAACACAGACAGTAGAAGATAAAGATTACAAAGTGACAGAAATTGAGTAAAAACAAAGATTGTTATAATATTTTGACATAATTCAAGAAAATATAACAACAAAAAATCAATATTGTTATATAAAATAATGATAAATTTGCAAGATAGATGTAGATTTATCATTATTTTTTTATATAAATCGCTATCTTGTTGAGAAAAATTATCAAAAGTGTGGTACAATATGACTGGTTAGAATCATCTAATCAATTACAACAATAAAGATAGATAAAGGATATAAAAAATGACACTAAAAGAATTACAAATCGGTAAGAGTGCAGTGATCAAAAGCGTTGGCAGTCATGGTGCATTAAGACAACATTTTCTTGATATGGGAATGATCCCTGGTGTTGAAATCACAGTAGTAAAGCTTGCACCAATGGGTGACCCTATGGAAGTACAGATTCATGGGTATGAACTGACTCTTCGATTAGAAGAAGCCGATCAGATTGAAATTGATCCAATTGTAGAAAGAAGCAGAAGTCATAAGGGTGCGGAATATATGAGAACTTTTGAGCATCCGGGATTAGGGGAAGAAGGTAAATATCATTCCAAAGAAGATGAACATCCACTTCCAGAGGGAACACAATTGACCTATGCATTAGTCGGTAATCAAAACTGTGGAAAAACAACATTATTTAATCAGTTGACTGGTGCCAATCAGCATGTTGGAAATTTTCCAGGTGTAACAGTCGATCGAAAAGATGGTGCGATCAAAGGACATCCTGAAACAAATGTAACGGACCTTCCAGGAATTTATTCGATGTCACCTTATAGTAGTGAGGAGATTGTTTCCAGAAACTTCGTACTAGAAGACAAACCAAAGGCGATCATTAATATTTTAGACGCGACAAATATCGAACGAAATCTTTACCTTACTATGCAGTTATTAGAGATGGACATTCCAATGGTGGTGGCCTTAAATATGATGGATGAAGTTGTTGGGAATCAAGGATCGATCAATGTCAATGAAATGGAATCATTGCTAGGTGTTCCAGTTGTTCCGATTTCAGCGGCAAAGAATGAAGGAGTCGATGAAGTTGTAAAACATGCACTTCACATTGCAAAATATCAGGAAAAACCATTGCGGCAGGATTTTTGTGATAAAGAAGATCATAATGGAGCAGTGCATCGTTGTATTCATGCAGTAATACATTTGATTGAAGATCACGCAGAAAAGGCACAGATACCGGTTCGTTTTGCAGCGACAAAAGCTATTGAAGGAGATCATTTGATCTTAGAACAATTAAAGCTTGATCAAAATGAAATGGAAATGTTAGAGCATATTGTCAAGCAGATGGAGACAGAACGTAAGTTAGATCGAAGTGCAGCAATCGCAGACATGAGATTTGATTTTATTGAGAGTTTATGTGAACAGACCGTTGTTAAACCAAAAGAAAGTAAAGAACGGATTCGAAGTGAAAAGATCGATCGAGTTCTAACAGGAAAGTATACAGCAATTCCTTGTTTTGTAGGAATCATGGTTTTGGTATTCTATCTTACATTTAATGTGATCGGGGCCTGGCTTCAAGGAATCTTGCAATTAGGAATTGATAAAATCTCAGTGCTTACAGATCAGGCATTAACTGCGGCTAACGTGAATCATGCGATCCATAGTCTGGTGATTGAAGGAATCTTTACTGGTGTAGGAAGTGTATTAAGCTTTTTACCGATCATTGTAACCTTATTTTTCTTCTTATCATTAATGGAGGACAGTGGATACATAGCAAGAGTGGCATTTGTTATGGATAAAGTGCTTCGAAAGATTGGATTGTCTGGACGAAGCATCGTTCCTATGTTGATCGGGTTTGGATGTACAGTTCCTGCGGTTATGGCAACAAGGACTTTAACGAGCGAGCGAGATCGTAAGATGACAATTCTTTTAACACCATTTATGAGCTGTACAGCCAAGCTGCCAATTTATTCTTTTTTCGTGAATGCCTTTTTTCCAAAACGTGGTGGTCTTATTATGGCAGGATTATATTTATCAGGAATCATGATAGGTATTTTGATTGCATTTTTATATAAGGGAACGTTATTTAAAGGAGAACCAGTGCCATTTGTTATGGAGTTACCAAATTACAGACTTCCAGGAGTGAAGAATGTAGCACAATTATTATGGGAGAAAGCGAAAGATTTCTTACAGAAAGCATTTTCTGTGATTTTGGTCGCTACGATCGTTGTATGGTTTTTACAGAGATTTGATCTGCAGTTAAATATGGTAGAAGATTCTGCACATAGCATTTTAGCAATGGTAGCTGGTGTGTTAGTACCAGTTTTTTCACCATTAGGATTGGGAGATTGGAGAATCGTGACATCATTGATCAGTGGATTTATGGCAAAAGAAAGTGTAGTTTCAACATTAGGAGTTTTATTCAATGGAAACATCACAGCGGCGATCACACCATTAGCCGCAAGTTCTTTATTAGTATTTAGTTTGCTTTATTCTCCATGCGTTGCGGCCATCGCATCTGTAAAACGTGAACTAGGAACAAGATGGGCGGTTGGTCTGGCATTATGGCAATGTATGATTGCATGGATTGCAGCATTAATCGTAAGATTCATTGGATTAGTAATTTGAATTACATAAAATAAAAATATCGAGAGAGGCCAGTAAAATACTGGCTTCTCTGTCTTTTATCAGCAATCTATAATTTAAATCGGTATTTTGCGTATAGATTGATTCTTAAGCATATGGCACTTTCAAGGTCTGTTCTTTCCATATTTTATATCATTATTGTCAAATGTAAAAAAATAAAGGAATATTGAAAATCTTATTCCAATGTTCCTTTATCATTCAGATGTTATTTAGAAACTTAAATGCTTCTTTTTCTTTAACAGATTCGCACCTGTGATGATTAGCATGATTCCAGATGCAAGTCCAATACAAATGGATAAGATTCCAAGCACGATGTTTCCAGCACCGGTACGTTTCATTGTTAAGTAGATTTTCTCCATGTCCATGATGTGACCTCCGTTTGAGAATTATAATTTGTAATGTCTATGATTTACTATATCATTAAAATTCATACTTCGTCAAATAACAACTTATAAAAGCAGATTTCTTACCATTGCACCATCAAATGTTACACTATTCATATGATGGACTTCAATCTGATATAATGCATTGGCTGCAATATGTTCTGCGGCTTGTTCCAGATCTCTGATTCCTGTGGTTTCAGAATACATCTCAATGACAGCATCTAAGGCCTCATCTGTCATAATACATTCATCATCTTTTAATCCCATACGTTTTAATACCTTAGGGAGTGCAAATCTTTGGAAGATTGCTTTCTTCTCTTCCGGTGTGTAATCAGGGATGTCAATGACTGCAAAACGTGACATCAATGGTGCACTGATCTGGTCTTTTTCATTTGCAGTGGCAATTGGATATACTCCAACTGTTGGGATCATACATTCCATATAATTATCGGTAAATCCGAGATTATCAAGCAATGTTAGTAAAACATCTGCAGGATTTCCATTTCCCTTTCCTGAATTGGCTTTATCAAGCTCGTTAATGATAAATACAAGATTTGATTCTCCTGCCATGGAAAATGCATCCATGATGATCCCTGGTTTTGCATTTGCATAAATGCGGGAACTTCCCGTTAACTGCTCTGGATCGTTAATGGAACTCATATCAAGAGTTGTCCATGGAAGTTTTAAGATTCTTGCAACCGCATAAGCAATCTGAGATTTTCCTGTTCCAGCAGGTCCAACTAATAATAATCCATAAGCAGGCAGTGTGTGTGTACGATTAATCTGAATGATCGTTTCAATGATTCTTTGTTTCACACGTTCCATACCATAGAGTTCTTCATCAAGAATCCGTCTTGCTTCTTCAGGATCGATCGCTTTAAAATAATTACTCTTCCATTGGATGTTCATCATGATGGATAATGCACGCTGGGCATGACGTCTCTCTTCTTGTGAAACTTCATGAGATTTTGCAACAGCAAGATTTCTTCTTGCCCATAGACGAATATTATCAGGCAGCGTACTTCCGGCACATGTCATAAAATCTGTGATACTCTGGATGCTGGTAAGTTTCATATCATCACCCATCTCATCAAGATTTTCATCAGTGATCCGTTCATCTGGTGCATCACTTTGGAATAAACGTTCGATCATAAACTGAAGGAAACCATCTTCTGCAGATAATTTGGTGCCACCGCCAAGAGCAATTTCTCTGATCTTGTATACACAATAACCTTCTACTGTATTCTCCCCAGATAAGCGGACATGAATATGATTCTCTCCAAGCCATCTGACCAGGCTTACAAAACGGGAATCTAATTTTAAGATATCAGATATTACTGTCCCATCTTCTCCCTCAAATTCAAAGGCTGTCTGCTTATCTTGATCAGAAAATACACCACAGGAATGATGCTCCCACTGCTTCTTCTTGTTTGATAAAATCAAGATAGGGCATTCTATCGTAGCATGATCTACATTCGAAGAAAATGTTGTATAAGTACAGACTGCTTCTTCTTTTATTTCTGATGTATCGTTACTAAAATCAAATACTGGCATAATTAAATACTCCTGTTTTCTTTTGTTTAGCATATTTATATTTCATTATATCAGTTTTTCCTGATTTTTAAAAGTTTTAAACTCTTTATAAAATAGAAAAAGGGATAAATGCTTCTGGATGTTCTTTATGTTTTCCAATATATTTTTCCATCCAGACCATATCATACCAACGTCCGAATTTATAGCCGCTTTTATAAAATTTTCCAACCATATGATAACCAAGATGTTCATGATACTGAACACTGTTTTTTGTAACATATTCATCTTCGATTTCCGGATCTGTAATGCACGCATCCAAATTGATCACATGTTGTTTTCGAAGGATTTCTTCTAATGCCTCATATAATTTTTTCCCGATTCCCTGTCGTTTTACATCCTTATCTACATAAATGGTTGTTTCTACGGACCAGTCATATGCAGCACGGTTTTTAAAAGATGATGCATATGCATATCCGACAATCTTTCCATGCCCATCAACAGCCGCTAGATAAGGATAGCGTTTTAATGTCTGTTTGATCCTTTGACGGAATTCTGTTATCGAAGGTGTTTCATATTCAAATGTGATTGCTGTATGTTCTACATAATAGCGGTAAATTTCCAGTAACTCTTCTGCATCCTGTGGAGTTGCCAATCTGACTTCCATTTTGTCATTCCTTTCAGTTTAATGAAATAGTGGTGCTTTTTCATTTAATTTTGCATTTGAATGTGTTCCCCAGTGATCACTTCATAGCAAATCAGATTTTTTGTGTTTAAATCTTCTTTTGTCATATCAACAGCACTGATCTGGTGATTATCATAGGTTGTATAATAGTAGATTCCTTTTTGCGTATTACAACAAGAAGTATATAAGGTAATCTCATATTTTCCATTGACATCACAGCATCCTCTTTGCTGATCGACAGATCCAAGAATATGGAAAAACTGATTGACACTTTCATTTTCAGAATCTCCAGAGACAGAATGCAATTTGGTAAATGCTACTTTAGCAAAACGTGAGGAAGAAGAAAGATCTCCAGGAAGACCAATCGCACCCATTCCACGACTGTATTGATCTAAATCGATATCTTTTGCAAATAGATTTTCTGGTTGTTTTGGAGAAAGATTCATATATTGATTTAATAAGAACATCTGAATGTTAAATGGAGGATTATTTGTTAATACCCCAACGTTATTTTCATAGATATGCATCCCATCTTCCATTGCTTCGACTGTGATCGCACCAGATTGATCTGCAATGATCCAGTGAAGCTGCGCTAATGGAAATTGTTCACTGTAAGGGGTATTGGTAAGATTCATATGAATCAATGCTGTCTTCGCTTCCTCAAGATTTGCACAAGTTCCAAGAATCCAAGGGATAAATTCAAACTGTGCGATATTGTCTTTCCCTTCTTCTATATCATAATATGCTGCATTTCCAACAAAATTAAGCCCAGCCATTGCCAGTCCACATTCATTGAATGCATCATAATACAAAGGGCCATTGTCGACTACATGAGCCATTCCGATCATAGCATAATGACTTTCTATGGCATCGATATGTCTAAAATGAAATGGATAATTTCTTGGAGTGATCACAACCTCATCTCCATAAGAGAATTCATAATCTAAAGTTCTTCCAAAATAAAAATCTTTTGTCTTGTAAGTTGCAGCTGTACACATTGCTCTTTTACTCCTCCTTCTATTAATTAATTTCAATGATTTTCAGTAATAATTATATCCTGTTTCTAAGGTATCATTCAAAGATGTTATGCCTGATCTGTCATAATGGAATTATTTTCAAAAAGATTTCGAATGCTAGTCGTTATTTTTCGGAATAACTGGTCAAATCCATAAGCATAAAGAGAGCCAAAGACATTGGCAGCGATTCTTAAGATGATGGCATTCTTCAGGCCAAAAAGATTCTCTGCAATATAAAGAGCCCCAAAGGTGTTGAAAACGGTTTGCCAGGCATATCCAGCAGAATAACCAACTCCTATCCCGCCGATCAGACCGATCCATTGAAAGATATGATCAGGAAGGATCGCATGTAAAATAAGAAAGATCATACATCCAAGAATATTAAATGGTCCTCTTCTTTGTACACGGTATTTCATATCTTTTGAAAATGGCAACAGGACAGACATTGCAGCAATCCCGATCCACATAACTCTTGGCATATGAACCAATTCTCCGATCAACATTGCAGTAGAAATTCCAAGAGATAATCTTAAATACCAGCTGCTTCTTGCAGAAAACAGATGAAATTCCTTAAATAAATGATAAAATCCTCTATGAAATGTTCGATTTCTATGATTCTTGTAAAATACAAGGGAACAGATCACAGCACCTGCAAATAATCCGCAACATCTTAACACATAGTTATGCCCTGTAACATCATATCCATAGAATAACAAATATCCTAAGATAAATGTGGACTGATTGGACATGATAACGTTATGGCAGCTTAAGATCATGATTGCCATAATACAAAGAAAATGAATAAAAAAGGCAGGAACGGTATTTACAGTATTAGCAAGTCTTGGTCCAACCGCAAGGATTGCAAAAATCATAAAGATAACGCCAATGCTGTGTTTTGTATCGATTCCGAAGTCAACCTGTCGTAAGATCATTAAAACCAGTAAGACTAGCACGCCGACAACACTGTTTTGTGATCCAAAGATCATACTGTAAAGAGTTACTACTGCAAAACAAAATGCAACAACTAAATATACTTTAAAATTATAGATAAGGATACGTTTATGTTTCTCTTTTGAATCTTTGGCACCTTTGATCCATTGTTTGGAACCGATGGAACTTAATTGTAACTGTTGATAAAAATCCAATGTTAATACCTCCTGTGATAAGAATCTGTTTCTGAGTAGCAATGAACAATTTTACTCACTTCTAGGCTGTTCGTCAATACGTTATTTGACGTTTTTTCTTATTTTTGATATGATTTATTTATGAAAGCGACAGACAAAGAAAGGAGGATTTATCCTCATGGCAATGAATTTTAATCAGATGTTAAAGTTTCAGCAGATAAAAAATGCATTCAAACGGTTTGATCAAGATCATCCAAAATTCAAGAATTTCATGAATGCTGTATGGAGAGAGCAGGCACTTAAACAGGATGCTGTGATCGAGATTTCTATTACATCTCCAGAAGGAAAAAATTATTGTTCGAATATCAAACTGAATGCAGCAGATATCGAGATGTTTGAACAGTTGAAATCCATGAAACCAGAATAATTTCAAATTTTAATGTTAAATTAATGTCACGGAATCCCGAAAAGCAAAAATTTAATGTCACAACCCAAAAAGAAGGCTAGTCAAATTTCACGACTAACCTTCTTGATTTTTACTGTAATTCTTCCTCAGACACCAGATTTTTCATGCTTCTAAGCCCTATACAAAGGGTTGAAGTATTATGTAATACAGCAGATGTTGTTGGCTGGATAAAGCCTAACACACCGGCCCCAATAAGCCCTGCGTTAAATCCAACAATAAAGCGGTAATTATGAATGGATATTATGGCTTATTTTTTGATGGTTATTAGCTCAATATATTCAAATATTACGAGTATTTTTAACATTTTATGTATTTAAATTACGTTTTTAATGTCAAATTAATGTCACAGCTATTTTTTATAATGTCACAAATCCTATTGCTTATAGATCAATCATTTAGTCCCTGTTTCTTCTATATTATATATACATATTCTGTATTTTTCAAATAAAATAATAAGCTGCGCATTTTTTACTAATACGCAGCTTACTACTATTTTGAAGTCTTAACGATCTTGGTTTGAAATTTTAATTCTTCATCTGGTCCAACTCGTACAATCAAATCGCTCAGATCACAATCTAGTGCTTCACAAATTAAATCCAAATGTTCTAAGCTAACTCGATCTGCAATCTCGTGGTACAGTTCATTGATTGTAGCCGGACGTATTCCTGTCATACGTGCCAGATCTGCTTGTGTTAATCTTTTCTCGCCTAATCGTGCAGATAGCAACACTCTAATCACATTATCTTGCTCCTTCCGCTTTAATGTACCATTATTTACTTAAAAAATAATGGATTTGGAAAATTATTACGGAAAACGTAAGATTATTTCTTAATTAAAGAGCATAGAAAAACTCGGGCCAAAAAGTCCGAGTTTTTAGAAATTAATCTAATTTAATTCCAGCATTTCCATATAGCCATTGTTTGAGTATATACATTATTGCATTAAATTCATTTCCGTCAGCTGAAAATGACATTCTAAGATCTCTATTTGATTCATCTTCATTTTTAAAACAAGTGATTACTTCATTATGAATATTAATTGTTAATGCAATATTAGGTTTTGGATTGTTTCCTAACCTAATTAATTGGTAATGAATATTGTTAGTTTTAATAATTATATCTACACTAACATCTTTTAATTTCGGATCTTCAAAAACTTTTCTTAATTTTTCTTCTATATTCATATTTTTCTCCCGTAAGAAACATTTAATCAGCAAATTTTTTCCCGTTTTTTATTTGTGCAATTTGTTCTACTTCTTCTATTTTTTGTCGCCAATTACTTTTTAAATCTGTATCATCACTAACTTTTTCTAAAGCTAAATAACATATAATTGCACTTTCAACATTTCGTAACTCATATTTTCCAACTTTTTGATTTGATAATTCTGCTGGATTTTGTGCTAAATTTAAGTACTCTTCAATCGCTCCAATAGCTAATGAAACATCTTTCTTTTCGAGAATATCTTCATACAATTGTATATCTGATTTGTATTCTGCTTTTCTATAATAGCTTTGTATATTCCATATCATTATCACTTATACCTCCAACGTTTTCTTTTATGCTAACATATTATTGTTGGATTATCTATAAAAATAATTATGTAATTTCTGGAAATAAAAAAAGACCAGGGATTTCTCCCTGGTTAATATTAAAATTTAAGGTATCTTGTAGCTGAATACCCTGTTACGCTCTTGTACTTAACTTTCGTCCACGTGCTGCCTTTTTTCAATACTTCAACTTTAGATTTCTTTGGTACTCTTCCAAGCACTGCTGCTGTCGAAGATGCAGACTTTCTGATTGTCAACGGATCATGCTTAGTATTAACTTTTGCGTAGACTTTTTTCACAGCTTTCTTCTTAGCTTTCGTCGCTGTCAAGAATAGTTTTCTTTCTGCTTTTCTTCTTCTTGTCAATCCTCTGTAGACTTTCCCACCAGCTTTGTTGTATTCTAAAATCTTAGCTGCAATCGTGGCTCTAGATCTAGTTCCATTAGCTGTAAGCTCATCAATGCTGCCAATGTTATATGCGAAAGATACCAAGGCATCAATTTCGTTCTGATTCCAATTATACTTTTTATCATATTTCATGACTTTTTGCAGATATTTGCTATTCAGTGATCTTTCAAGCCAGTTATCCGCTGTCTTTTCAGAGATCACGAGTCCAGCTTTTATCGTTGCTCCTGTGATAGATTTATCTGCATTAGTAATTCCATAGCCGATCGTCCAGGTGCCGACCTCATCTCGATAAGCTTTTTTATAAAGTCCTTCAAATTTTTTCACAAGCTTGATGCATTTATTTGTTACGTGTGCCATTCCGATCACTCTCCTTTTCTCTCTTCTTCTCTTTCTTCTAAAATTGAAGCATTTAATTTACCATCATCGAGTAGATCTTTAATACCGTCAAACCACAGTTGCACAGCTTCTTTTAACATATTATCGGTCACAAAGATCTGTACTGGCTTCGGTAATAGCGATCTTGCCAGCTGTATTACGTAATCAAACTTAGCTTGCCCTTGTCCAGATTCTTTGAATCGTTCCTCTGATTCCACGAACAGCTCATAGACATATAGTCTGATTCCTTCCAGTCCTTTTCTTGTGATATAGTCGATCAGCTTCTTAATTAAAAAAGCAATGATCAACGCTGTGATCACTGCCAGAAATAATACTTTATTCTGTTCAAATAATTCTTTCATATTGTTATTCTCCTTTATTCTATAATCCAGCTTCTTTAAGTACGAATCCGAGCACTGCCCCGACAACTGCAGACAGGACATACATAGAGATGCTTCTCCACTTCTCCCCATCTCGGTTCTCTAGCTCTTCAAGCCTCTCGTTCTGCTCCGTTTGATTAACGAGCATATGTTCCATGTTAATTGCAAGTTTTTGTACAGATAACGTAAGATCATTGATCTGTCTTACTGTCACTTCTAATGCTTCAATTCTTTTGTTTTGTCGGGTTTGCTCATGATCAACATCACTTGCAAATGCATTATGTTCATTTCGACTTATGTATTCATCCGCCATAACGCTCCCTTCCGTCATTCAACTACTTCTGCATCGTCATTATCCTCATATTCACAGTCTTCTTCTTTTAGCTCCTGATCTTTTGTTGCTTCCTCATACTCTTCGTAAGAAACCGGAGTATCTTTTACAAGATGGCATTTTGAACAACTCTCAGTGTAAACATAACCTTTCTCTGTATCATATGCATAAGAACCATCTGTCCAATTATGATCGCATTGATCCATTTTCTCGTCATCGATTTCTTCTTCATCTTCTGAATCAATTTCCTCTTCCTGGTCTTCGATCTCTTCTGAATCATCCTTTTCCTGATCTGTATCGGATTCTTCGGATGTCTCTTCCTCGATCGCTGCCTTTTTGGATTCTGTCGTTGTTTCCGTGGTCGTTTTTTCTTTTGCTGTTGTAGTTACCTCTTTTTCCTCTGTTGTTGTAGGCTCTGTTTTCGCTGCCTTCGCACTTGGATTTGCGAATGTGTATGTTGCCGCTAATACTGCACAGATTACTACTGTAATTGCTACGATAATTCCTTTTTTCATTGTTTTCTCCTTTCAGATCATTGATTTTAGACATAAAAATAAGACCTACTAGGTCTTGCTCTAATTCTTATAAAATTTTTCATTTTTACTTCACTCTTTCTCTTTTAAGCGGTTATGTATAATGTTCGGGGAGATTCCCTTATCTCTTCGAATTTTCATATACTTTCTCACCCCTACGCAGTTATGGTTGGTTTTACTGTGTAGGGGAATTTGATTCTTCTTTGATATCCATCAGATTGTTGTACTGATCTTCCGTAATTCTTCCAACTGCAAAAAATACATCAATCTTATTTTTCAAATCATCTGTAAGTCTATTTCTTTCTTTAAGTTTCAGTAATGTTCTGTATAACATAATCATACCTCCAATTCTGTAAGTGCTACTGCGTATTCGCTGTTAACATAGGCTTCTGCCGCCTGCGTGTCGATGCCCTGCGTTTTTGTGTCAATATCATAGATATAATCACGATTGTCGTTGAGTTGCTGTTTTACATAATTCCAACCATTTTGCATTGAAATCGGATAATTAAATACTGTATATCCGTCCAACTGTTCTGAATCTACCGTGACGTTCGTTACTGAGTAATAGGTAGACAATGATTTCAGAAACTCGATCTCTTCAAGCGATAAATTCTCTTCTTGAGGTATACTCGTTATATAATAAGCAATTAACGGTGTTCCATTTGAATCCTGTTTTTTTAATTCATTTGTAAATTCATTAACGCTTGAGAATCTAGCATCTGAAATTGCTATACATTTATTGTATGGGGCGTTCATAGAATTTAAATCCTTGTTTGCGTATTTTTGATACCACGTATATTTTGTATTTATAACATTGCCTTCTAATATATTTTCTTTTAATCCGTCAGTCTTAAAAACATGTGGATACGTTGTCCAACTTTCAAAGCCCATCGTCCAATTTTCTTTACCAGTTAGAATAATCTTGTCGATTTTTCTAACTACTTTCCCTCGTTCAACATCCACATAATCCGCAATATACTGTTGTCCATCGATTATGATATTTCCACCATTTTTAACCGGAATAGCATTTAGTGTATACGGCAGATTTACTACTTGTTCTTTATATTGTTCATAACTTCTATTTGTTTCATTTTCAAGCAGAACCATAGGACTAAGGACATAATCCACTGTATTACCAGTATTAACACAATGTGAAAGGATTTTATTATCTTTGTTATAAAATAAATTTCCAATCAGTTTTATTCCGTTACTTGTACTTGATGAAAATGATTCATCGCTCCATTCTATCCCTTCGGATAAGTTAATATAAGCATTTCCTGTTGCCGTCCCAAAAACATGAACCCTTCCATCATTCATCACGTCAAAAGTGACTCCATTCGCGACTTTTGATTTATCAGCATACGGAAATGGTAACAAGTTCTTTCCATGAATTTTCACAACAGGATTCACAACGCTTCTAATCTCTTGTGGATAATCCGGATTTGGCGATGGAATACCGCCTGTATATGGTTCATATGCTGTTGCTTCGGTACCGATTTCAACTTGAATGTCTTCAAGATTTGTTGCATTTACAACTAAATATTTATACCCTGTTGTATCTAACGTATATGATTTATCTTGCCCATCCATTTGTGTACCATTATAGCAATCAATATTAGGATTTTCTTTTGTAGGTAATGTATTAATATTACCTATACGATATCTTTTTTGTTTGTTTCTTGTACTAACAGTTACATATGATAATTCACTCACATCTATATATAATCCGATATCTGTATCACTAATCCCACACGTTGTCGCGCTTGAGCTAATCCACAGGCCGTTATTTACACCATTTGATAAGTTCTTACCCGTGTACTGTTTCTGTTCAGATTTTCCATACAAAAACATATCTTGAATTTTACCACTATCTGAATCTTCCAAATGCGTTTCTCCCAGATTATTTGCATAAAACTTAGTTATCTTTTTATCTTTCAACTCTTCAATATCTGTTTTGGCTTCTGCAATATCTTCTTTGTTCTGTTTAATCTGCTGTACATTTTCGTTTTTGTTTATCTCTGCGACTGCATTATCTTTTGCTTCGTTCACATCATTTACAGCGGAATCTTTTTCCTGTGCGATCGTATTTACCGCTGTATCTTTTGCATTATTTACGTCATTGATTGCATTGTCCTTTGCCGTTTCAATTCCGCTAATTGCTTCGTTGCCTTTTTCGATAACAACATCTTTCAAATCATTAATATTTTTCTTTATAACGACCTCAGTATTCTCAAGATCTACAAGGGCTTCTGAACTTTTCTGCTCTACTGCTGACTTAAGATCTTCTACATCACTTTTTGCTTTCTGTACTTCTTTCTTGTCGGTTTCCACAGCTGTACGATCTGTTGCGATCTGCTCAGCAGTACTGTTAATTACTGTCTTTAACTCTTGTATATCTTGCTTGCTCTGCGCTGCACTCTTCGCTGCTGTATCCGCTTGTTCTGCATTAGTTTGTACTTCTTTTGCTGATCTGCTCGATGCTAAAGCACTATTATATGCACTGTCAGCTGCTTTGACTGCAATATCTTTTGCGTTTACAGCTTCTGTCGCAGCACTACTCGCTGTTTTTTCGGATCCTTTACTTTCATCAGCACTATTCTTACTTGCCTGTGCAGATACACTAGCCGCTTCCGCGGACTGCTTTGCTTCTTTAGATGCAGCTATACTTTCATCTTTTGCTGTCGCAGATTTTGTCGCACTCTCCTGTGCAGATGTTGCTGATTTATTCACCTCTGCGATTGCCGTTCTGAACAACTCCGCATCCTCTTGCCTTTCAAAGCTTTCTGGCCTTGGCCTTGATTTTACAGACATTGAAATTTTATATTCCGTCTGCCCAGATTCCGAATCCGCAAGATAAATAAATGCATAAATCTTATAGTCCATTGTCGCAGCATCGTTTTCAAGCATGCTATCCGGAATTACTACATCTGTCACATTGTCCCTTGTTGTTCCTACTCTTGTAACAGATTCTCCACCTTTTTCTTGCAGCGAAAAATGAATCTCTACAGCAGTCGGCAATTTAATTCCTTGCAGTCTAAGAATTTGTCCATAGTCGTACTGCCACAGACCAGCTACTGTTGTGTAAGTATTTAATACATTTGCTATAACCATCTATGTCCCTCCTTACGCTTCGTCGGTGAATATCAATAGCACCACTGGTGTAACTGCGTAATTACCGCTGTCGTAATGCGCAGAACCGTCTGCATTGTATGCTCTTATCTCTACCTTGCCATATGTGTCGCTAGATTTTACTGTGTCAGGATGTGCTGAGATCATCACTCCTTCTTCTTTCGCGTATCCAAATACGCTTATTTCACTATAATTTCCCCATTTGCCTCCGAGGGCTTCTATTTTATCTTTTATAGAGTTATTTGTTGTTGCTTTTCCGCTTGAATCTGTTTTTACCAGATCTTCCGCAAAAAACATCCTCTTGTATTTCCCAGAGGTCATTTGTATTTTGCCTACACCTTCTAAAGACCCATTTAACAAAGACTTATAATTTTCAAAATCAGTTGGACTAACTGGCTTATAGTTCAATGCGGTTTCGATATTTTCAACTGTCAAATCACTTCTAATTGATTCACTTGATTTGTTTTCTACATTTTCAAGCCCAATCTGCTTTTTTGTTACTCCATGTGGGTTTTCTTTATTATTCAAGTGTGTAATCAGATTAGAGATTGCCAACTTAATTTTTGCAAAAACAGGAGACATTTTATCACCACTGCTAATGGTTGACAGCTCTGTTATATCGTTAAAAGTTACTGTCTGGTCGTTTGTTGCTACGTTAGGCACATTATCTAAACCAATCTGTTTTTTTGTAACCTTGTGCGGATTACTTGTATCGTTTTTATGTTCTTCAAAGGCTTCAAGCGTAACATATCCTAATGGTTCCACTGCTGATGTAATACTAAGATCACTCGAAAACGAAAAGTTAAAGTTACTCACCAATGAGTAATACGGCATCGATGATTCACTAGGAATCTCTTTTCCAGCATTGTCCTGGCTGATCGCAAATAATATTTCCGTCTGATCGCTCGTTTTTGCATAGATACCGATCTGATTCATTGTGTATCCCTTTGCAAGACCTGAATTTTCAAAAAGTACTGATACAGATATCGCATTTCCTTTGTTCTTAATCGACTGAATTGTTCCATTCTGCTTTTCATCCACAACTTCTGTTTGCTTTGCTAATACATCTACAGAAACCTTTCCAGTACCAGATTTGACGGCTGTTATAACAATTGTCTCTCCAGACATTGTATTTTTTATTAGTTCCACCCCAGCATTTGTTATTACTGTATTATCCCACATCCTTTAATCCACCTCGCTTACATTGTTTGTAATAATTTCTCTCTGTGCTATTGCTGCTCCAAAATGTACTATTGTATTTGCTTCTTCTGCAATTCCTGGTCCGCTTATGTTGTAGACAAGATGCGCTGGTTTCATAAGATTTATTTGCCTTTTCACTTCATCCAAATTGTCTACATAACCTTTCAATCGAACTAAAAAAGTATTTTTATTCGTGTTTTCAACGACCTCTACTTCAACACCTGTCATAGACTCAATGAGCTTTCTTAATTTTTCAGGGTTAAATGCCGACTTTTTCTTTATCTGCAATAATCGTTCTCGTCTCTGTTCGATTGTCTGATCTTCAAGCGGAGTTATTCCATATTCTTTTTCCCACATCGGTAATGACCATGTTGCGGTGTCGATATGAGCCTGATCATACAACTCTTCACAGAATTTGCTTAGTTCATCGAGTTCAATCCCAATCACATTAAACAGCCATAGCCCAATATAGGACTGATCGTAGATAGGAGACACATAGTCAATCATTCTTTTTGCAGCATTACTTGTTAATATTTTTTGCATCAACTCTGTGCGGTACCACATAATATCAACTTCCTTCCAGTGTAATTGTTCCAAGTACGGGTACTTGTCCAGAATCAATCGTTAGATTCTTTGAATATCCGTTAATTGTTACATTTTCATAATCATATACGCCATCAATGCTATATAGTAAATCACTTATCGCTGATACTCTTACAATAAGATCTTCCAGCGCATTATTTAGCAGATATTCTTGTACCTTGTTTCGGAATGTACTTTCTACGTCTTTTAACTCAATTCCTTTTAGATATACCTTTGCACTTATATTAATCTTAAGTGTCACAGGAGTTACAATGCTCAGCACTGCATTGATCGGTGCTAATCTACTATCCTTATCATTGGGACTCATAATATAATCATAAACATCATCTTGGATGCTCTTAGATGCCGGATCTCCATTCTGATCCAATATGACTATTTTTACGGTTCCGCTTGTATCTTCTGCCGATATAACTGTAACTGCTCCTACACCAGCAACAGACATTGCCCAGCGCTTATAGTCTGATGGGTTTCCAATAAAAGAATTGCTTTGAGATCGATCATAAGTTACGATTCGTTCTCTCAGAGTATCGTCAGATTCTTCATCTAAGCCGCCTGTGATCGGATTATCGTTAGATACAGATGTTATATCTTCAAGCAGTTCTCCTGTTTCATCTCCAGTATGTAGCACAACAACATTCGCTCCAACGTTAGATTCAGATCCACCTTCTGTTGCTTCGATTGGAATTTTTGCGTTTCCTAAAGAATCGATCGTCACTTCTTCGGTGCTGACAAAATCTATTGTATTTCCATCATCATCTGCATCTGTCGAAAATCCATAGCCCAATGGAATGATGAGTCCTGGCTTTCCAGTGACAGATACATATCCAGATGCATTTACAGATTCTCTTCGTACAATCCCTCTCTCCTCGGAATGAAAATCCAAAATATAAGATTCTTCACATGTCACAGGGAACATACTTTTTAGAACTTCTACAAGAACGTACTCTTTAAGTTCTGATATTTCTATTGCTGTTGGTCGTGTAAAATCCCACGGAAATCCGCCCTCCGATTTATCAATATCTTCTGGCAAATTTCCCAGCATTTTCTCATGGATTTCATCTTCACTCGAATTTTTCAAAAAATCGGGAAGTTCCATTTCTTCTGCTTCCAATGCCATTTTTAGCCCACCTCACTTTTAAAACTTGTTGTTATCTCTATATCTCCGTCGATTCCCTGTACCTGTACTATTACAAGGCAATGATCTGCTTCCCATTGAAACGTAATATTACCAACGTACAAAGTTCTTTCGGACGGATCAGCCATCAATGATTCTTCGATTTCTCTTTGTAAAATACTTTCTGCCTCTTCACGGCTATCTGCTTGCAAGGCACTTTCATAGTCAACCCCAATGTCGGTGGAATATCCCTCATGAGCATATCTTTGTGTCATGATCGTTTTGTAACACCATTGCACCCACGCTTCGAACCCGGATGCCTCTTTTAATTTTCCATCATGAAGCGTAACAAAGTCGCCTGTGTCAAAATCAAAAAAGATGCTCGGCTTATAACCGGCATCTTCGTCCTCTTCTGTATTTTCTTCGTCAGTTCCTTCGTTCTCTTCATCGTCTAAATATTCCTCATCATTGTCGTATTCCTCGGGAAAAAGATTATCGGGCATCGTCTCCACCTCCTTCTACCTTTCCAACTACAATAAGTTCTTCTGCATCTGTCCAGATCAATAAAACCCTGTCTCCTTCTGCTGTCTCTATTCCAGATAATACTAAATAATCATCGTCTGGTTCTGATCCTTCTGGGTAAGAATCTGGAAGAACGCCACCAGCTTTCATCGTTCCAAGTTCTGCAATAATATTTACTGCTTCACTGTTATTTCCCTTTGAAATCTGTTCGATCATCCGAATATAGTTTTTTCTTCCATCTTGCTTCATAACTAGCAATCTCCTTTAATAAAAAACAACGTCCATTGTTCCAGCGACACAGTCATGAGATATACTTTTCACTGTCTTGTTTCCCTTGATTCCAGCGGTACCACAATCAACATAGACTGTATCGCCTCGTTTGATCTTAGGATTACTGATCGCTGTCACTGTGTATTCTCGTTTGACTTTTGCACTTCTTTTAAGCTTATTTCGTGCCTGTTTCTTGACCTTAGACAGCTTTTCTTTTTTGTCCTTGTCCATAATATCTTGGATCGTACCAAACTTCGATGTATTCTTAGATAATGTTGCAAGTCTTGGAATCGAGTTTTTCTTCGACTCTCCATAAATTTTTATTTTGGTAACGATATCATCCATCGTTATTTTCAGTTCAATAGATATAACGTTCTTTCCTTCTTTCAATTTATAAATCGTCGCATTTTTGTTTGCATACTTTATAATCACAGTCGTTCCTTCAATCGTGAAAATATAACGGCTGGAAATACTTTTCTTTGCTTTGTTAAGCACGTATATAATCATATCTCCGATATTCTTCTGAACTGGCTTGATTCTTTTGTTTTTGATCGAGCCATAACTATAGCTTAATTTCAGTTTCCAAGCGGTACAGATTTTCTTTACAATCTCTTTTGTACTAAGTCCAGACTTATAATAAAAATAGTCCTGTGATTTCATCATATAAATGAGATAATCATACGCTGTAAACGTTACTTTCTTCTCGGTGTCTGTAACTCTGTCATTTTCCCAGATCACACCTCGAAATACTTCAAAGTACCCATTCCCAACATCGGCAGAAATATATAATCGGTCTGACGGCTGTATCAAGGTTGATAGTGTAGCCCCATTTTGAACGGCATTCATTACTGTTAAACTGACTTCTTTCGCTAACGAATCAGGATCATCGGAAATCGTTAAATCTAAAATAACTCGTGATTTAAAAAGATCATATTTCTTGCCGGATGATGTCTTTACCACGGCTTTATACTGCGGATTTGCCAAACTTGCCATGATTTATCCTCCTATCATCTTTAATAGTGTTTTATAATCTGCAACACCGTTTACTGTCAATTTATGTTTCCTTTGATAAGTCTTGACTGCCGCTACCGTCTTGGAACCATAGGTTCCATCTTGTTTGACTCCAACTACTTTTTGTACAAACTTTACGACTTGTCCTTTTCTTCCAGTCCTTATAGCAATTTTTTTCATTGCTGCTTTCATCGCAGAAGTCAACTTTTTATCTATTTTCAACTTCGAATAGCCATCTTTATTCATTGCTTTCTTTAATTCCTCAATTTTTGAATTAGAAACTGATTTATTACTTGAAACAGGAATTGCAAGCACCTGTCCTTTATAGATCGTGTATTTGCTGATCTTCTTTTTCGGATGTTTCTTGCGTTCCTTCTTGTTCCTTGCATCAATGAGTTTTTTATTGGCATTATAAATTAACTTGTACTTTTTACTCGATCCGAGATATTTCTTTGCAAGCTTACGCAACGTCTGACCTTTTTTTACCTTAACCTTTTTCTTTGTTACTTTGGTTGTCTTTCGCTTTCGTTTACTTGATGATACACTGATTTTCTCATAATCAATAAATCGGATTGTATAATAATAATCTCTTAAGCTTTTGATCGTAGAAACATACTGTGAGATCATCATGTCTTTATTGATCTTTGTTCCTGTAATACAGACATTTACCACTGTTCCATGCACTGTCTAGTAATTCAGCAACGCATCCAATACCGCTGGATCAGTCCACTTATGAACAAATTTCATACCTTTCCTTGATTCTCCCGGCAAGAAACTATCCCAGCCAAGCTCTGACAAGTTTTTACCATTCGGAACGTTGATCTGCCCGAATCTATAAATATCATACTCTGCAAATTTTCCATCAAGTGATGTTTCAATCTCTTCTGGAATCACTGGAAGCTGAATCTTTTGATTCGCTCCCTTTGCATTTTTACCAGTAATATATATGTCCATCACATAACCTCCGCTGTTCTGTTACTTGCTGTTGATCCTACAGCATCTGCAATCGCCTGCATGATTGTATCAGCAATCTCTCCTTTTGCGTTCTTAATATCATCTACGATGCTTCCACTGCCATTTACGCTGATCGTAATTCCGCCAACATTAATGACTGTCTGACTGCTTCCAGATGATGCCGTTGCTCCTGTCTTAGCTGAACCGCCAACAATTCCACCCTTGGCATGTTTTGTAACGCCTAAAATCTGCCCTGCCTGATTCCACAAGGATAATGCTCGGCTTCGATGTTTAGAAAGTGGAATAACCATTTCGTTTCCACCTTCTCCAAGCTCTGAAACGATATGTCCTCTTACCAAGCTACCTTTCGCATTATGAAAGAACTTCCCATTTTTCGGTAAGGCTGTCTGCAATTTCGGTGCGGATGATGTCTTTTTGCTTGTTTTCTTTTTACCAGATTTTGAAGAACCGCTATTACTTAGATAACTTCCACTAGTAATACTTTTGATCGCACTTGCTTGTGCAGCGGTCGTACTTGCTGCGGATGCAATCGTTGAGGCTGCGGATGCTAAAGCACCTGCAAGTGATAATGCGGAACTTCCAGCACTTTGTAAGTTGCCACCAGCTGCAAGCGACATAGAACCCATCGTTCCCAGCATTCCTCCAGCTGTTGCGGACATTCCACCTAAGCTGCTGACTTTTCCACCAGCTGCATTCGTAGCACCTGAAAAAATCTTTGTCGTCTTTGATCCAACATTCGTTTGTTTTGTGTTTTTCTTATTCTCCTCGTAAGCTTTCTGTACGGAACTTGCCAGCTCTTTGTATTTTGCTCCTTTTGGATTAACACTGCTAATACTGTCTTTACTGTATTTCCAATATTCCTGACTCTTTGCCGTCATAGAATTACTGTTTTTCAGTGCATTCTTTCGGCTGGATACAAACTTTCTAAGGGAGTCGCCGAACTTATTTCCTTTTGTGATTGCACCAATTCCACCAATTCCAGCACCAATCAAACCACCAGCAAGAGTTCCAATAACTGGGACTGCTGAACCGATCAGTGCTCCTGTTGCTGCTCCACCTCCGACTAATCCAAGTTTCGTACCACCCCTGTATGCTTCTTTCTTCTTAGTAGCTGAATCCTTTGCAGTTACTGCATTATAAATATTACCGGCAGCACTTCCAATACCGGCAATTCCTAAAGCTCCACCTAATAAAGATGCACCTCCAACGGCTGCTGCTCCACCAGCGGTCGCTGCACCTGATCCAAGTTTTACGCCTAGATTTCCAAGCCATGCTTTCCATCCAGTGGCAGCTACGGTTTCTCCATTTTTCAACATGACACCAGAACCGCCTAAACCAAACAAGCCACCCGGTGTCCTTGTCGGTCCAGATGGTGTTTTCGGTTCAGTTTGTTGCATTTTTCGCTTTACGCTTTCTGGTAACCAGATTTCTTTATTACCTGTCGGATTTCCGTTTCCAATTCCTCCGTTCACATTTACAACTGCCGCTGACACATTGATTGTTCCAATAGAATCTCCCAAAGGATTTGTTTTCCCTCCACCTCCAGAACCGCCAGTGATCAGATCGTATAGACTTTTTCCACCTTTAAACAGCTTTAGCCCTCCAGATAATCCAAGAAATCCAGCTAAATAATCTTCGATACCAGCTTTATCTCCGCCTGGTAACAGATCCTTAAGAGATTCCTTGAACCAGTTTCCACCAGCTTTTGCAATATCTTTTCCAATCCCTGTAATCTTCTTTACGATTGCTGGTTTTCCTTTGGAATCCCACCAGTTCGAAAAAGGATTGGCGATCAACTCATCCCATGCAATACTAATCTTGCCACCGATTGAAGCATTTTGGAATTTTGGCATACTAATAAGATCGTCGATCTTATCTCCAGCCTTTTCAAGTCCCTTGAATACAGATGTACTTGCATACTCTCCAAGTTTTTCAAGTGATGTTCCAGCTTCTTTTAGTTTTGCATCGGATTTATCAAGATAGTCTGCAAATTCTCCTAAACCTTTCGTTGCTCCCTTCTGGAGACCTTTTCCCCATTTAGAAACAATGTTTATGTCGAACGTATCTTTAATATTTGACATTAATCCAGAAACCGTCGAATTAGATGTTTTGTCCATCATTCCGTCAAATTCTTTCAGCCCATTAAGGATTGTCTTAACTGCTTTGTCTCCACTGATTTCGCCATTTTGAGACATTTCTCTGATCTGGGCTATGGATTTACCCTCTGCATCAGCAAGATACTTCCATGCGTTTATACCGACATCTGTCAGCTGATTCATGTCCTCTGCGTTCAATCTTCCGTTTGTTTTCATCTGACCTAAAGCTCTGGATACACGAGAGATACCCTCTTCTCCAGCTCCAAGTGCTGCGGATGCATTACCAATCTTTTTCAGATCCGGAATAATGTCTTTATCAGAAAATCCATAAGCCAACATCTTTTGAGCGTTTGATACTACAGCTGATGTGTCAAATGGAGTATCAGATGCAAATTTCTTCGCACTATCCATAAACTTCGTAGCTTTCTTTTTAGATTTCAGCATTGTTTCAAAGCCAATTTGATATGTCTGAAATTCGTCTGCTAATGATACTGGATCAGCTATCAATTTCTTTGTAGCAATTCCAGTCATAACTCCACCAGCCAAAGTTTTTAGTGAAAATATAGAATTCTTGATCTTAGATATAACACTTGGGATTTTTTTGATCTGACTTGTTACCTTGTCATCGATTTTTAGGACTGCTGAAAAAGTCTTTCTACCAAAACTCATACCAGCACTCATAGCTTTTTTGATCCCTGCTGTTGCAGTGTCTTTTAATCCAAGTTTTGGAGTCCAGGTCTTTTTACCGAGCCCGTCTCCCTTTTTACCAAACTTATCGAGGACTGGACTTGCTTTATCTTCAAGCCCTAATTTGGGCTTTACACGCTTCTTTCCAAGCTTGTCCATCTCTCGTGATGCTTTCTCTGCATTCTTCCCTGTTTGCTGTAGGCCAGAAGATGCATGGTCGGAATATTCCGATACAACATCGATCACAATTTCTTTGTTTGCCATTTATGCATCTCCTCCTTCCATAGCTTTTAAAATTGCTGCAAAAATAAAAGCCCTCTCTCCTTCAGGAAGATCAAGGGCTTGTGATGGTAACATTCCAGTCCGTAAATAATTTTCTGCAAGCATAGAAGCTAACGGACTGGATTCAATTAGTTTTTTGCGTAGTCAACTACACTAACACCGCCTCCAGATAAGTTATCAATAGCATCGCTGACAGCTTCAAGCTCTCCAGCTGTTAACACCTCTTTGATAATTTCGTTCTGTGTCATAACCATATGACCAGCTTTCTTTAATCCTTCTTTCAGCGCTGAATTATCCCAGAATTTCTTTCCGTCAGTCGCTACTGTTGCAGTGTAAATCTTCCATGCCATGTAATCAGCTGTACTTACTTCTTTCTCAACGAGAGGAAGTGAAGCTCCGCCTGGGTTTGCCATATAAGTTGTAGCTTTCTTTCTACACTGTGCAATTTCATCGAAAGATAATGGTCGGACATTAAATTTAAACAATGTCTGTCCATTTCTTGTAATATTCAATGGCTGCTGTATTTCTGTTTTATACTCTGCGGCTTTTAAAAGACCCGTGATCAGATCCATTTCATTATCTTCGGTTACTGTAACATTTGTTTCTTTCTTTTCTGCCATTTTATTTTCCTTTCTTTATGCTGCTAATGATTTAATGCAGTCTGGTACGCTGTTAACAATGAACTGCATCTGTCTCTTAATAACCTCTCCAGGTTTAACATCCAGAATATTTGTATCTCCGTCAAGAATACATTCATCCAGTAAGAATTTGCTTTCCCCACCTTCAAGCGGTTCTGTTGCACCACCTTGGAGAGAAAAAATAGGGAATTTTCCACTTTTAATTGCATCTAAGATTGGAATAATTGTAAGATCATCCCTCACAACAGCTTCTGTAAAAGATGCTGTGAATTTAACACTGTCCGGAACTCCATACGTCTGTACATCTCCAGCCGGATGAAAATCTACATTAGAAACATTCATCCCGATAGAAAACTCTTCCACGGAAGCAAACCAGATAGATTCTCCATCCACAGTAATGTATAGTTTTCCATCCTTTCCAGTCATTAATTTTCTTGTATCAAAGCCTTTTCCACTCATCTATAACACCTCCCTACTGAGCAATATATTGAAACTGATAAGTTAAGTAGATTTTTTCCATACTGTCAATGTCATCGACACTAACAATAAAGTTTGCATAATCAGCTGCATGAGGGTTATTCGTATCCTCATAAAATTCATAAGTATCTAAGATTTTTCCTTCTCTGTTCATCTGAGCCAGAACCTTCTTGGCTTCCTGAATCACATTATCTATGCCAACAGAATCATTATTAATTCGTCCGATCAACGGCTCTAACGTTCTATTGATACGATCAAAGACCTCATATCGAACAGCTGTACGTTTAATCTTTTTCCAACCTTCGTCATCGTTTTCGTTAAGGACTGTATAAGTATTAACACCACTGTCAAACCATACCTGTCCTTCCTGACCTTCTGACAGTAACAGTAATCCAGCATTGATCGCCTCAATGTACTGTTCATTTGTAAGTTGTTCAATGCAGGAATCTGCATCCGGAATCTCTGTATGTACAATTGATTTAGATGACTCTTTACATCCGATCACACCAGCCTGAACAGCAGCTGAAATATATTCTTCCATTCTGTCTCCAGACGTATCGTAATATCCACTTCCGACATAAACAAAATAAGGTGCGTTGTAAGATTTTGCGTTCATCATTCTCTCTGCTAGAGATTTATTCGCTTCTTCTCCTAATACACAGATTCCTAATGCCCCGTTGTCATGAATACGATCCATATATGTCTTCGCTAATGCCTTTACGTCAGAATCAACTGTATCAAGCACAAGCACATTCCAGGAATACATTTCAAATGCATTAAAGGCATTACTGTAGTCTTCTGTTTTTACAGTCGGTGCAGTTCCACCAGCTAAAGCCTGTTGTGTTACTGTCTGCATAATTCCAGATGCTTCTGGAACAAGTTCTGCAGACAGGTACTTGCTGTCTTTCATCGCTTCTACCAGATTTGTAGCTTCATTGACTCCAGATCCGGCAGCAAAGCTTACTTTTTCTACTAAAATTGATCCGTTATATACAGAGCATTCTTTTGTGTTTTGATCTCCAAGCTTCTGTTTTACAGTTACAGAAAACTTCAATGCTGTTGGATACTTTGTTTTCAGAGTAACCGCATTCGTCGATGTTGTTGTCTGTAGCTGTAAGCTTCCTTCTTTTCCACCAGTGCCAAGGCGATATACATACACTGTATTCGCTCCAGCTTCAAATAATTTTTCTGCTGCATCAATTGTTCCGCTATTCATATACAGAGCGTTCAGATCAGTTTTAGATGTAATTTTGCTCACTTCTCCAATCGGTCCAAAGTCTGCATGAACAGGAATGCAGAACACTCCATTCATTGCGGATACAACACTACTTCTTGTAATCTGCTCATGTCTTCTATAGACACCAGCTCTTACCTTTTTTTCTCCTTTTAAGAATAATCCAGACAAGTTTTACACCTCTTTTCTTCTGAATGTATTTACAAGTTTCTGTGCAGCACTCTCAGTTGCTTCAGACAAACCTGACTGTGCAAATGCTGCTCTGATAATATCCTCTGTTGTATCTAACACCTGAGGGTTTTCAGCAAATTCATCGACTGTATAAGTAACTTCTTGTACAGCTTTTGTTTCTTCTTTCTTTTCTGCCATTTCTTCCTCCTAATTTATATTTAGACCATTCATTTTTTGACTGTCTTTGATTTCTGTTAGCTTTCCATATTGTCCACGAACTGTTACCTGTCCATCTCTTAATACGTCAAGCTTCGTACTATACTGCAATTGATTCACAAAAAAAGGAGATCCATCATTCATTCTGAATCTCTCTTTTTCCTGTAAATTCTGTAGCAGCTCCATGATCATCTGATCTGATTGATTATCCGATTCAGAAATTACATGAACTTTCATTACTGCCATCTGCCAGGTACAAGCAGCTGTGGATGGGAATGTTCCTGGTTGCAGTGAATCAAGCCTTACATATGCAGCAATATCTTCGGGCCCTGGTTTCCAGATTTCTTCAAGATCTGTACTATTAATCACTGTTACATTCCAATTATCAGCAAGATGCTTTGCAAGTGAATTAACTGGATCAAGTGGCTTATATGTATGTTTCTGAAAAGCATATGCATCAAAAGATAATACTGCTCCACATACCTCTACATCATCTTGTCCTTCTAATTTTTCTTGAAAGGATTCTGTATTTCTCCATACAAGAGAAATCGTTGTTTCTTCATCACTCAGAAAAACACCTTCAAATGCACTTTTTAAGGCTTTTTTTGCTTTAAGTAGGTTATTATATCCGCCTGCCGTAAAAAGGAACGCTAGGGCTATCTGCATTGTTCCAGACACCTTTCTTTCTGGATCATCTTTCAGATTTAATCCATATATGATCCGTCCATACTGATTTCCTTCCCATCCTCGATCCGAATCATCTGGTGCCTGGTCATTAAAAATCGCTGGACTGTCATCGTATGTGGCTAATCCAGCAATATCTAAACTGTTTAAATACTTATATACAACATTTTTCATAGAGTTACCTCAAAATCGGATCCGTAGATTTCTTCAATCTGCGGTCCAGCTTTCTTTTTAATCGGATCAATAAAAGGTCTGCTTGCCATCTTCTTTGTACCACCTTCCAGCCACTTTGCATATTTAACGTTGCTCTTGATTCGACTTGTAACTCTGTTTCCTTCAATCAAGGTTTCATCGTTCCAATCTTGACGTAAATGTCCAGATTGTGGTGCTGGTGTCTCTCCTGGTGCTGATGATCTGTTCGGAAGTCGTTTGTACTTTCTTCCAGAACCACCCTTTGACAGCACTTCAAGCTCAACATTCCTAAGAGTGTTTGTCGCTAATGCACCTTTTCGCATCATCTCTCTTTTAATACTTTCATCAAGATTTTTTGTACAAGCATCAAATTCTGCCCCAACGTCTCCCATTATGCATCGTTCCTTTCCAGTACATAGTAGATTGCAAATTGTCCTGTTCCAGCTGGATCTTCCGTGCCTTTTACAATAAATCTGCGATTATCCAGCTCTAGAATGTCATTTTTTCGAACATTTACAACTGGATGGTAGGATACGATCGTATGACTCACTGGATTCTGGTTTTGATCCCAGAGTTTTAATGTCTTCACATCTGCTTCGGCAAGGATTCCATCTATGATCACGTCCTTTGTTTTCTCTTCGCTTGCTTTTATAATCATTCCATCCTCAGCTCTGCTCCTTTTTTGTCTAATTACAGAAAAAGAATTCATATACTGATGAGGTCTTCCAAATGCTGGCATCTTCAAAATCGTCCACCTCCTGGATGGTTCATCATGCCGATGTAGAAATATTCTTGTTTTTCATTCTTGTACGGCTTAAGAGTAGCTCCAGCATTTGATGTTGCAATTTCTTTTTTTAGATCATCGTATAGCTGTTTCCAGAAATTCATACGATTCCCAAAGTCAAAAGAGACTGGACCAACACTGTTGTCTACGTCCTGTCCGTACTTAAACATCATATGCTCTAGCAATTTGAGTTTTGCCATTTTGAAATTTTTCGGATACTGCTCTAAAACAGCTGCGATTTCTTCATCAGCTAATGCCGCAGACATTCCGTTTCTGGACACATCTGTATCAGCTAACTCGAACCTCATTTTCATAACGTCATCGGTATTAATCGATTCAGGGTAATAATTATATGTCATTCTCCTCACCGCCTTCCGGCTGGTCAATTTCTTCTGCTACCTCTGTTTCCTGGCTAACATCCGTAACAACAGATAAATCAGCAAGTCTTGTTTCAACTGCTGCCTTAATTCCTTTTCTGGAATCGATCTCATGTAACAGCTGTAAGACCGGTGTATCTTCCTCTGTCATGGTCGCAATTTCAATTTTTGCCTCATCCATTGTTTTCTGGATAGTTGCAAAGAACTGTAATAACTGCTGTGTGTTCACTGCAAGCTCGTGCTTTGATTGTAATAACGGAATTGATAAAGTGTTAGGGTTAACACTTAAATCTTCTGTATACGCTTCGTTTGCACTCGCTACTTCTGCAATATGTCCAGACTTTTTAAGGAAAAGAGAGCGTCGTTCATCTACGACACCCTCTGGAACAATTTCTCCGACCTTATACTGCCTACCGCCAAATTTGACTGGCTTTAATGCAACATAATTCATACTAAGCACCTCCTACTCAGCTACACATCCTGTTAAGAATGTTGCGAGATCATCGGAAGTTTTCTTCATATCAGTTGCCATAAGTCCTTCGATGAACTCTGTATGTGTTCCACCTTCTCCGTCAAATTGTGATGTAGCCATCCACTGTCCGTTTCCTAACATATCCCATGTATAAATGTATCCGGCGGATGGTTCTTCCAAAGATACTTCTTTTGGTGCATAAGTCATTAATGCACTGCTGTCGTCAAAGACAAACTTCATATCGGCTTTCTGACCGATCTCTGCTGCATTGTATGTTGAATATAATACTTTAACCTCTTCAAACCCAAGGACCGCTGCAATTACCTGTTCGTCTACAAGTGCTGGGTTTGGTGTTGATCCTGAACCAACAACTCGATCTAAGAACTGTGGATGATTCTTGATCGCTTTAAATGTCTTATATCCTAAGCATAATTTGTTTGGTAATCTACGTCCGTTTAAAAGCATTTCCTGTTTCATATCGTCAAACGCACCTACGATATCAGCGTTGGCATCGTCGAAACGCACGAACTGTTTAGATGTTGAAGCTGTCGCCTCTCCAGTCTTAACATTTCCCCATGCATCAGCATTGAAAAACTTGTTTGCAAAGATCATATCAAGATGTAAATTCATTTGCTCTGAAATCTGTCTTACCTTTGCACGTCTTGGATCAATCGTCGCTGGTGCTCCTGTTCTCTGGTAATCAAGAGATGTGATATTATCTACTCCAACGATAACCTGATCTACATCGCATTTGTAAGTACCGTCTGAATGAGAGAATACAGCTGGTTCTACTTTGCCGTATTTAGGCTTTCTTCTTACCTGATCTTTTGCAATCTCTTCCTTGTTGAAAATATAGTAATTTCCTGTACTTGCCTGCACTGGTAGGATCGGAAAGATACTTGGTGCAACATTCATTCCCGGTGCCTGAAAATATGACATTGCCATATTTGTTAAGTAATAGTTAGGTTTCCATCCTTTCGCAATATCAACTGCGATTGCTGCTGCGTTATTATGTCCTGTGCTCATTTATTCTATTCCTCCTTTATTTACGCTTCATATCCAGCATGGATAATCGCAACTCTTACGATATCCCCTTTTGCTGTTGCCGATGCAAGTGCCATAGCTAAAATGTACTGCCCTGTGGTTGCCTTCTGACAAAATCCCTCTGCATCTACAGCAAGGAAATCTCCAGAATCAAACGCTGCACCAGCGGTCCACATACCCTGATTTCTGATCTGAACAGTAATATCATCGCCTTTGGCTACTGTCTCATTTTCAAGGACCGCAATTCCTGTTGCTTTCTTTCCAGCTTCAGGAAGTTTTGCTCCATCTTTTGTTAATAAGACTGCTGCAGCTGTTTTAAGATTTTCTCCAGCTGTAGCAACGATCACTGGGCTATCATTGATCGGATTGTATTCATATGTTCTGTTTGCCATCTTCTCTGTACCTCCTTTCCTATTTGTCGAACATTGCTCTTAATTCAGGATCATTCTGCATAACGATATCCTGTGCCTGTGCATCAGTAAGGTTCGGCATAGACTTTTTGATCTCTGCTACCTTTGCGTTCATCTTTGCAGCACCTTCTGTATCATCATTTCCTGTGTGTGCTCCACCAGACTTACCGATCTCCTCAAACAGACCTGATTTCTGAATTACTGCAAGATTGTTATCCATGGATGCAATGAAGTTGTTATACGCTTCATCGGATGTTGCTTTCATGGATTTCAGAACTGGCACTAAGTCCGCTGCTTTTGTTCCTAAGAGTTCATACTTCTTAGCAACTTCTTCTAAGGACTTCTGTTCTGCTTCTTCTGCTCTCTTCTGGATTGGTTCCATGATCTTCTTCATCATAGAAGTGAAGTCCTTTGTAACACCTTCCATTGCTTTATTCACTGCTTCCTGAACCTGTCCATCAATATCAGCTCTTTTTGCAGTATCCTCTTTTTTTGCATTTGCATCATCCTGTAATGCTTTTAATGCTTCTTTCTTTTCTTCCTCTGTCATGTTTGAAATATCAAATGCCATTTCATTCTCCTTTTCTTTTTTTTCTTTGTTAATAGTTTCAGGATCGCAAGATTTCTCAATTACCTCTTGCATTTTTGCGATCTCAAAATCATCCGCAACAACAGTATCTTCTTTGTCTGTTGCTGCACGTTCTAATTTGATCCAAGACTTGGATGCATCATCCGAAAATGCCTTAAACTGATCAATGCTCTGTGCGATTGCTGCCTGTTTATCCTCACACTCTTTATCGAGTAAGATTGACACGATCGACTGTTCCAGAGAGTTACAAGCATTCCATATCTGATCCCTTACGTCATAGATCTTTTTTTCGTTCATTACATCATCAAAGGATGTTGCTTCATCTTCCATGGACTTTCTGACTTCCTCTGAATTTACTCCCAGGCTGTCACAAAATGCATTAAAGAATCGCTTGAAAAAGTTTCCCTTCGGCTCTTCTGCACCTCCTCTCTTTTTAATCAGGATATTTGCTTTCTGATCTGCTCCGATATCTACTGCATCGATCTTTTTTACTTCCAGATCTTCCAGCTTTGTCTTTCCTTTTGTTTTCATGTTTCCTCCTTTCTAACGACACTTTTTCGAGTTTCAAAAACGCAAAGTGCATTTTCAAACACAAAAAATAGACCAATTTGCATTTTTTACAAAATGGTCTATTTTCATTTCAGATTTCACTTAATTTTAGAATAAATTTCAGTTTCTCATTTCAGATTTCACTTCCTCAATGATATTCTGAATCTTTCTTTTATAATTCTTATTCCCTGTCAGTCTTATGTGACTTTCCAAAGTTCTTAGATTTCTGGATGTTGGAACTCTTCTACGTTCCACGTTCTTCTTGATTGCGATCGCAACTCTTTTATTCCTACAGTGCGTATGATGCAATTCAAAGCAATCAGGATTGTACACGATCCATTCATCCTGTCGGTGTGATTTCTTAATCTTAAGAATGCGATCATCTCCTAGTTAATTCCTTGCCACGCCTGTTGCAGCAAAAATCCTAACAGTTCCCAGATCTTGTTTTTGATCCTTCCCATGCAAATATCTTTGCCGATCTTTTCATCGTAATTCTTTGGATCAACACACGAAGATGATTCTACAATATCAAACCCATTTCTAAGTACACAACGAACAACTGTTGTTGTCTCTCCCATCGTGATTGTCTCCGTAGATGCAATAAAATCATCGACCATTTCTGGTCCGATACTTACTCCAGATGGAAGATTTTTATTATCATCCACTTTCATATATGCTTTCTCAAAAACATCTTTCGGAGACCATGATTCGTACCCATCTGGGTATACAACCTTGTATCCTGTGATTTCCTTTGTGATCAGATTTCTTTCTGGTTCTGCCTGAATCAATTTTGCACCGATATATTTGTCCATCATTCTTCCTCCTCGACTTCAATACGTTTCGCTTTGCCCTCAATACTGAACATCGTATAAGTTCCGTCTTTGATCTTTGCCCATACTTCATCGTCTGTGATATGGAAACCAACCCACCAGCCTTCAGGCAACGTACCCTCCTCTATACCGAGAGTTTTCATCTTTTCCTTAGTGAATATAATACTCTCGATTAAAACGCCTGCACCGCCTCGCTCGTGCATCTCTCCGGCTTCACGATAGAACTCTACATAGGTATATGCTGTCTGTTCTAATTCTTCTGTGTCAATTAAATCATTCTGACGATCAACCAGCTGATTTCCATTCTCATCGACTGCAATCTTAGCCCATCCAAAGACGTACTGCTTTTCTTCGTCCTTTTTAGTAATATCTACTCGATTCAAGGACTTTCGTATACTGTCCTGTGTCTGTGCTGGGGATCGTATATAATCGTTAAAATATCTCATGCTTCCTCCTTCTTATACAGCCGATCAAAGTCATTCTTACGAACTACATTTAATCGACCGACTGAATCTTTTACAACATAGTCTCCTATTCTTGCAACAAGTCTGCTGCCTTTATATTTCCGTGCATTAAAATAGATCGTACATCCAATAACGGAGATTGCTCCGTCACGCTGTGCACGATCTATCATAATTTCTTCGGTATTCATTTTCTTAGCAAACCAGTCAGGGGCGATCATATCAATATCAGGTGTGATCTGCACTGCCTGAACTGTCTGCTCTATTGCTTTGTACTTCATCATTCTTCTTTCTTTGCATATCGTCCAGTTCCCTTCGTGTGATGAATTCCATCACAAATCATCATTGTAGTTTCAAGCATTCCTAATGGTTCAAACTGTCTACGGATGTTTCTTGGAATTGTCTTGTCCTTTAACCATTCATGCATATCGTCTAATAATTCAAACCATTCTTTCTCGTAATGAATACTTCCTTCTTTCTTTGCTTTATTCATCAAATCATCGAATCTTTTTGTCAATTCAATATGTTTTTCCATTTTCCAAAACCTCCATCCAGTGCGATACTTTCTGATAATCTTCAATATTTCCTGATAGCATCATTTTATCATAGATCATATTGTTCAACCAGTCGTATCTATCTGGCAATGGAACAGAGATAAGGTTTATTGCAAAATCATAATCATTTTCAAATAACCCGACAACTTTATTTATATACCTCAATGCATCTGTTATATGATCGTACTGTGATCCAAGAATTTGTATATTCTCTTTCTTGCTAATCTCCTGTGCTGCAAACTGTACTGATCCTTCTTCTACATTTCTATACTGATCTAACACTTCCTCTCCATATTTTGTGACAGATCTAGCATGAAGTTGTTCATGTAACAGAATGTGCGGTGCTGTTTCATGCCTGGTTATAATATCCCCATTCCACTGGATTCCATAAATACCAGAATTATCATCGACTACGACCTTTCCACTCCAGGAGTTTTCAAGATCAAGATGTTTATCTGCGATCTCTGACATTTTACTAGCATAAGTTTCTATTTCTTCTGTAGTGTACTCTCTCAGTTCATCATCTTCTGCTTCATACGCTGCTGCCATAGATTTTGAATCGACATACATCACACAGCATTTACACCTCGGATGCAGTGGCGGAAGCAACTTTCCTGGAGTGAATTCTTCGTCCATTCCAACAACTTTGCCGTTCAGTTCTCTACATGTGCTGCATGTATTCTCACTGTCCGTTGCAGACCATTTTTTATCCTGTGGTGGCAATATGCCTTGATCGACAAGATTCTTTATATGCTGATATCTGCCATACTCATATGCAAACGCTCTTTCGGTCTGTGCGATCGTCTTTGCTCTTTCTCTGAGCTGACGTTCTGCATACTTCATCTGCTTGTCTCTTGCCATCTGTTCAATCTTTTCTGGCTTTGTTCTTGGGTGTTTCTTCTCCAACTCTGCCTTGATCGTCTCATAATACTTCATAGCTGCCTGAGTCTGTGGCTTTGTTAAACCAATACAGGGACGGATAAACCTTGCAAGCTCATCTGTTCCCATATGTTTTCTTATTCCGATATCGATCATTGACTGAATTGCATCTTTCTGTACTCTTGTACAATTCGTTACAAGCTCAGCTGTGTGATTTTCCAACCAATCAGATACCGCCCAATGATCTGCATCAAATTTATATCCAATGTCTATTCCTTTGTGCTGGTTTTGATTTTTAGCACCAGCTTTCATTGCTTTAACCATCTCTGGTGCAATCTTATCATGAACCAGTTTTGAATAATCCTGTTGCCATTCTTCTACAGATTTCTTGGAGATCACACCAGCCTGAATAGCTTCTCGGATCTCTTTAAATGTAAAAACCGTCTGCTGATCCTTCCAATACCTGACCAGCAAGCGTGTTAATTCTGGACTGCTGCTATTAAGAAACCTCTCTAATGCTTCTTTCACATCATTTGGCTTCATCGATCCACGCTTCTTAACCTTTCGGAATAGGAACATATAATCAGCTCCTTCCTAATCGTTTCTTGGCTTCCTGGACCTTCCCATCATCTTCGGCAACGTCCTGATTGTTCTCTGGGTGTACATTATTTCCCTGTGATCCAAGATCGTTTGTCTGCTGATCTTCTCTGTCAGGATCAATAAACCTTTCATCGTCAGCTACCTTTGGCGGCAAATTAGCGGCTTCTCGAATATATGTTTCCAATTCGTCGTCTGGAATCAATACACCAGTGCCAACCATCGTCTGGATGTACTGTGCTAATTTGTTCATGTCGATCTTTTCAATATCGCCGTGAACCATCTTCGGGTAGTCTGTGATCCCCTTGAAATGTTCTCCGTTTAGATCAATTAATCTTGGGATCGCTTGGTTATTAAACGCTTCACAGATAATGTCAAGGTATGATCCAATCGCTACAGCAAATAGCTCTGTCTTATCATCGGACAATGCAAATGATCCAGTGTGTTCATGCCCCAACAGAATAAAATCCGCAAGCGTTGTCATTGCTATGCGGCTATCATAACGCTTTATGATCTCGTTCGTATCAATTTGTCTGCTTCCACCTGTGGAAACAAGCTCAAACTTGAATCCCGGTGGTAACACAATACCAGCACTCTTGTCTTGTCGGATGTTTCTTACCAAACTATTTGCCCATGCCAACATTCTTGATCCTTCCGGATCATCTGGATTGTACAGGTCAACACCTTCCGGCGGTGTAACCATCGGTATACCAGCGAGATCTCTTTCAATCCCGATCCCTTCAAATTCCTGAATCCCTTTTTTAAAGTACCAGGAACGATAAGCATTTCTCAGGATACTCCTTCCTTCTGGATTTCCTTTTCTGGATCGGGTTCTGAAATGGATTGCCTTTTCCAGCGGAATCGTATAAAGTCCAAAATTTGGCGGTGGCATCTGCGTCATGCCGATAAGATTGTCTTCATCGTCATACTCCCATTGATACAACGAATCCTGTGATCGGATAGGAAGCTTTCTCCATCCGATTAAACCATCATCATATTTGCTGTTCGTCTTAGGATTTCCTGTCCGCCCTGATCTCCTCTTATATACGATCTCATGATACGACCAGCCGTATGTAAGGAATGATAGGATTTCAGAGACTGTATCAGTCCATGTGTTCTGCATATCATTCATGCAAGACTCAACAAACTCTGCTACCTCTATGTCCTTTTGATCGTCTCCCTGTGGCTCTACGGAAAACTGTGCCTGTCTAAGCAATGTATCTAACGCAAATATGATTGCTCCAATCACATCATCGTTAGATTCCATTTCTGTATATACCTTTACTCCTCGTTGTCCTCTCAGCTCTGGGAGAAATTCTTCGTAAAAGCTACCGCCCCACCGATTTTGACCGATGCGACCTATTTCATCATACAATGCTATTTCACCTCCAGTAACTATCTTTTGTTCCAACATCATTTCCTGGAACACTGATTGGTTTAATTTTGTTTCTGTAGCAAGATAAAACAACAGCATCTGCTCGGTCCGGAGACTCTCCGATGCGTTCTTTCATTGCTTTTTTTGATTCTAGTCGTATCTTCCCTGATGAACTAAGATCATATTTTCTCGCACTTAATTGTGCGATAAGCTCTGTATCATTTGGTAATACTGCTTCTTTTTCTTCTAACATATCTCTTAATATGGACCATGCATAAGATGTGATATCATGATATTTTTCTGCTGCTTTCTTGTCTGGAACGGCAGCAGAAAAATTAACCGGAACGATAACTACACCAGATAGCTTTCCTTCCGATTTTAATTCATTCAAACGATCTGTTACTCCTCCACCAAGACCAGTATCATCTATGATCACATATATTGTTTTTTTATATTTAAACTTTTCCTTGATATTCCTACACTCTACAACAACATCTCCTACAGTTTTCATTAGATCTTGACCATGCCTAATCTTTTCTAGTGTGATCTTGTTATTCATATTTCTTGCAATCACTGTGTCATCATCACCAAAACGGGCCACATCGACTCCCAAAGTGCAAATATCAGCTGGTGGTATCTCTTCCAGGATGATCGATGCTTCCAACATTTCCAAAGGCATATAAACATCATCATCCTGTTTAGGAAACAATCCTTTTACTCTGACTCTGACAACATTACTTTCTTCTCCATATTTCCTGATCAGAGAATCAATGTTGTCCTTATTAGTTCTTTTAGACTCTGCGGAGTTTACAGTGATGCAATAATATAATTTACGATCCGATGTATGGCTGTCGTAAAATGTACCGCTTGCTTTTGTCGGGTTTCCACAAAGTAGCAATTTATTATTTGATCCTGTCAGAGTACCTAAGATTGCTTCCATGATCGGATCTGCAACACCAGAAGCTTCATCAACGATAAATAGCATATTATCCTCATGGAATCCTTGCATATTTTCTGGAGTGGTTGCTGTTCTCGCTACTGCATACCAGCGTTCTTTACTGCCGATCATAGATATTTTTGTTTTGGTCCATTGCAGTATTTCTTTTAATAACGGAGAATTGCTCTGCCATTTTGAAACTTCTGCCCATAAGACATCGTTCAACTGATGAAGTGTCGGGGCTGTCGCAACAACTCTTGCATTTTCAAAGCAACTTAAGAACCACAGCAGTGTCGCAGCCTCAAATCCCGTCTTCCCAACACCCTGTCCAGACTTTATTGTTACCTTAGGATTATCCTTTAAAGCGACAGCAGCTTCTTTTTGCCATTCATCAGGATAGAACGAAAGAACCTCTTCAAAAAATTGAACTGGGTTCTGCTGCCATTGTGGGAGACTGTCAACTAGGAAATCATGTAGTTCTTTATTCATCTGATCCCCTCGCTTCTTTCACTGCTTCCATCCAAGACATCACAGCATCAGTCTCTTTAGATGTTCCTGTGTTTGCTTTAATCTGTTCGATTTTTGCTCTCTGTTCTGCTGTTGCCATATCCATATGGTCTGTTAGCCATTGCAAGGCTTTCATTCGATCTGCTAGCTTGATGCTCAGTCCATCTCTCCCTTGCTTGACTTCAGATATAATCGTCCCATCTACAGCAGAAGAATCCTTGACTCTAACATAATTTGTTTTCTGTTTCAGAATTTCCTTTTCTCCTGTTTTTGGATTTTCTATCTTGACAGGTCCGTTCATTCCTATGAGCGGAATTTCTTCTGTTCCGAACGAAACATAATCTGTAATATCAGAAAAAGCAATGTCCATATATTTTTGAAATATGTCCTCTTCGGTTAGAAATTCTCTGTTGAGTCTGCCTTGCTTAAGACTATTGATTTCATTTTTTATCTGAGCATTTCTGAGTGTCTTATATCCATTTGCCATAGCTGTTTCATAACTACATTCATATGCCTTCTGATATGCCTTTGTAGCATTAAAACACCTCACATAATAGATGCAAAAAAGCCGCTGTTTATCAGTCAATTCGTCATTTTTCATAACCTTATCAACTTCTTCAACAACGGCTTTCTTTTTTATATTTTTTTTCGGTTTGGAGTACTCCGTATTTGTTTGGAGTACTCCGTTCAATTTATCATTCCATTTATCTTTGCATTTCCATCCACTTATCGTTTTTTCTGATACATTAAGCTTCTTGGATATTTCTCTGTTTTGGATTTCTCCATTATGCTTTTTATAAATTTCAAAAGCTCTATCTCTATTAGGGTCTCTTGCCCTTGGCATATCACCACCTCTCATTCGTTTGTTGTTTTACATAATATTCTTAATAAAAAAAGAACTCCCTATAAAACCATAAGGAGCTCAAGATAATGTGATTAAATTTTTACAGCTATAATTTTAACATATATATATTGTAATTACAATGTACTTATTTTGTAATTGAATATCGATATCAATCACTCACGAAATCCCTTAATTCCGTCAATTCCAAAGATTAGAGAGGATAATTTTTGTATTACAATATGTATGTCTTTATAAATAGTTTCTTTGGAACAATGATGTTTCTTTGCTAATTTACTTACTGAACTCTTCTCTGGTGCAATATACATTTGGTAAATTACATCATATTGTCTTTGGTCAATACAATTGCCAGCTTTAGCATACATTTCATATATTTCCAACATTTTTTCAATATGCTGGACCATGATTGCAGTTCTAGTTGCACTTCTTCTGATAGAATCAACAATGATATGATCATCATATACATTCATCATTGTGTCTAAGATATCTGCTGCACTTTCTTGCATCTGTGTTTTTCCATAAATAGATTCTTCTGCATTACATTTTAATTCTCTATAAGTGGTTAATAATAATTTTGTATTATGCAGCATTTTATTTGATTGTCGTTTGATCTGATGTGTTCTTTCTTTCTCAACCTTGTCAATAGCTACTTTGGCCGCATTTTCAGATGATATTACAATAATCTTTTCTAACATATCTTTTGTTAATATAATTGCCTGTTCTGACATACTTGCGCTCCTCCTCTATTTCATTTATAATGATTTCACATAGTTTTTATTTGGGAGTTGCGCAAGCACTCCTATTTTTTATTCTTTATCATTCCACTGTAATTTCTGACCGCACTCTGGACAGTAATTAGACTTTGATTCGTTTCTTACATCATAGTATCTTTCTCCAGTTCCTACATCAGCTGAAAACGAAAACAAGTATCCGCATTTACATTTTGTATCCGTATCATGTCTTACGATCATTTTTAATGCTTTCTGCTTTTCTCGAGCTACTCTGCACTCTACAACAGTTCCTATTGTTTTGTAATACTCCAGTAATGAATAATCCACCTGATCACTCTTACTATCTTTCATTGCTTTGACTTCCTCTGGTGTCAATTTGGAATCTTCATAATGTGCTAGATTATAAATTGCTTTCTGAATAAATTTTTTATCTTTGATAACTGCTACTCCACAGCTGTATTCTGTTAATCTCTCCATATTCCTTCCTCCGTTTCATTTAACTTCTTAATATTTACTAAATTATTAAACCTATGTAACGTCCCATCAATGACGTATTTTTCTATTTCTTCTTGTCTTAGCTTTTGATGATCCGTAATCTACAACTACTTCTTTCGCCCAGTACATTCCCATACCACATAATTTTTCTTCGTATAACAGTTTTCCTAAAAATTCTGTTATCATCTTCCTGTCACTCACAGATCATCCCTCTCTTTCGCTGCCTGACATAAAGTCATTACTGTTGCTCCAGCTACTGATCCAATGAATAATCCACTTAAAAATCCAATGATCATAAATTATCCCTCCATTATGCTTTCAAATTTTTCAATCTCTTTCCATCCCACAATCGGTGCTGTAAAGTTTGTATCTACATCTGTAAATTTCGGACCATTACCAAAGTCGTTGTAAAACCCAAATCCAAAGTCTTTTTTATACTGTAATATTGTAGGTTCTGTTTCTTTGCCCTCTTGCACTACATGAAAATATGCATTTCTTCGCTGTTCTACATCAGGCACATCATCTGGATTCTTTCTTAAGTCGTGCCATCGGTATTTTCTTTTGTATTCTCTTAGCTCTTTCAGTTCTTCCAGCCAATCTGCAAGCCGTCCATACCCTATTGAGCAATTCATACACGCAAAACTTCTGTCTCTGTCTGGGTTCTCATAACAAAACTGACATCTTATAGCTTTTTCGTATTTCCTTGCTGATAATTCCTTTGTTTGTTCGATAGCTTCTTCTAAATTCATCATTACACCTCGCTATTTTCTAATTGTTCTTTCGCCAATTTGAAGGCCAGCATGTATAAGTCAAGTATTCCTGTCGATCTTTTACCAAAATCATCAATGACTTCACAAATGTCCGGATCAATCTCTGAAAGTTTTCCGTATCCATCACTTCCAATCCCTCCTTCTTCTGTAAAATCCCAAAAGACTTCTTCTAAAAATTCTTCGACTATATCTTCTTCTGACATAAACTCGTCTTGATCGCCTATAACCTCATCATAAAGATCGTAATCTTTTATGTGTTTCATAACATCTTCTTTTGCTGTTTCATAATCATATGCAAAAATTGGTCTATTATGGCAGATTATTTTTCCATTGAAATACCAGATATCATCTGTGAAATCTTCGAACTTTTCCCAGCACATATTGCAATAATTTGCTGCAATTAATTCTCCAAGATCGCCAGAAATATGCAATCTGTAAAAATCCTCTTCAAAGAGAAATCTGATTCTGTAATGCGAACTATTTGGTTTTTTAAAGTCTAATATCTTTATGTTCCCTAAATCTGTAAACGTCGCTTTATGATCCTTGAAATTCTTTTTTTCTCTTTCTAAATTCATAAGCGGCACCACCTTTCAAAGTCAGGACTATCAATGTCATCATATGTAAAGCCACCCTCTCGTTCTATTTCTTCAATCTGTTTGGATGATAACCCAAAAACATTGATCAGTACCCAACTCTGCTCGTGCATATGCCCTTTATTATCTAAATTCTCAGGGTCTTTGTGATATTTAACACAACTTTTTGCATATCGTATCTGATATTTAATTCTTTCTTTGTTCCAGGTATCTAAGATATTACTGTTAATCATTTATTCCTCCCAGATATCATTTGCTTCTTTCTCACAGTTTCTTTCCATGTAATATTCAAACAAAAACTCTTTCTGTGCCTTTGTACAATCTTTGCATGGATTTTTTGTTGTCATTGCAATTCCTTGAGTCGGATTATGGAGTAGCACCCATCCTTCTTTTGTTAGCTCATCTCCTGCTTCATAAAGCTTCGGCAATTCTTCTTTCTTTAAATTGCTTTTCAAATATTCATAAGCCCATTTCTGATGATCTCCCCATTCTACTGCATGGAATTTTCCGTTTGGTTCTAACCATCCATAGTCTTCTGTTGTGTGTTCCTCTGTATCAAGCATTCTTTTCATATAATTATCTAAGGCTCTCGATACCACTGGTCGTGACTCTGGTTCTGTAAGATCTTCGTCAAGTTCAATGCCTATTTCTTCTTTTAGGTGTCTAGGAATCATTTTCATTGCAACTTCCCAACGTCTTTTGTATTGTTCTAGTTCATCTTTAACTTTCTTTTGCTCTCCTACAATTTTCCATACATTCATATATTCTGGCATTTTCTCCTCTTCTTCAGGAGGATAAATTTCCAAATGGTACGTTCCATCTCTTGTATTCCCTTTTAATGCTGCACGTCCAAGCAAAAGATCTTCAGCATGTCTTATAATTTGTTCTTTAGTTTCATTAGTTCCACTCATAGAAGATTCCAACAAATCCATACACTTATCGTATCCTTTACCTTCTACATAAAACCATTCTCTTGATAGATCCGTTATAAATTCTCCATCTACACTAAATTGTAATGTACACATTTTTTCACTCCTCAATCCATGTTCCAATAACATGATGCAAAGTTTTAAGACATCTTTCACACAAAAAAATGCTCGATCCATAATGTTCGAATCTTATTTTTAACATTTCTTGGTCCTCTCGTGATTCTTTGCCACATTCTGTGCAAGTTCCCCTTGCTTCTGTACCTTTTCGTTCACTTATCCTAATCACATTCATGTTCTTTCTCCTTTTCACAATAAATACAACTCTTGTCACACTTGATCCGGACCTTTAACTTCTGCTGCTTATCCTGGCATATGCTTATCCGGGCATAACTTCATTTCTCTAATCGGCTTTCCTGCGATCTCACATACATAACCTTCAAATTCCTTCTTATTCAGCATCATAATTTCCCCCAGTTCCATATATTTGTATCATTCTTCCTAAGCTGCAGTTCAATGCCGTTTTCTTCCTGAATCTGCTCAATTAGATCAATCCATGTCACATGCCCTGTCTCCAGGCACTCTGATTTCTCATTAAATCTTTTTCTGAATCGATCTAACCTCTTACTTCCGAAATCAAACTCATCTTTTAAAACTATAATGCTCATAATTAGGATTGTATCTAACATCTGTCTCTTTGCTTTTTCTAAATCTCTTTCATAAAGTCTTGGATCGATCATAGTCTTTAATCCGGCAAGTTTCCTCTGCCTTGCAATTCTTATCAGTTCATCAGGTCCTTTTTCATTAATAATATTCACACTAAATACAATTCCTTCGTTTCTACCCTGCATTATATACTCTTGTTTGCTCATTCTATTGCTCCCATTCTTTTATCATTTTTTTCAGACAGCTTAATTTTCTGTTCGATACAATGCTTTATCTTGATCACTATTCGAATTAATGTTGTCTAATCATATAAAAATTGTGATTCTTTATGATTTAAATTGTAATTACCAAATCTTGTATAAAGTTCTGCAAATCCACAAGACACTTGAAAAAATATGTTTACATTTTAATGATGCTTATTGTTAATAGTTGTTACTAAAAAGAATCCTGCTCGAACAGAAAACTAAACTGCCTGATTATTGTTATTTACTTTTAAATTGTTGCAATAAAAAATCCAACCATCATATTGATAGTTGGAATGTCATTTGATATTATAAATATAGCTGTGAAATCAATGTTAGTAGCATTCGATTCACAGCTATATTTAGTGATAGCGGACATTTATCCGAAGGGATGTGTTATATGGAAGCTATCATTGTAATTGTTTCCTTGATTGGCTGGAAAGTAAGTGGATATGATTTCACTACTCTTTATTTTTATATTGAACTTTCCAACAGTCTATGGAATTTATTAAAACAATTTACAAATGATGAAACTACCAAACGGTAGATTAATATACTTTCAGAAAAATGGAATATGATATTCCCTGAATTACAACTAATGAATTAAAATTATATCAACCGCCGCTATCACTTTTATATTACATCAACTGTATGTTGTTAGGAATAAAAAACATACAGCAAATATCTAATACTTTCGATGTTTATCGACATTTTGCAACTATCTATTTAATTTTGTTATAAGTGTTTACTCCTCTCGGTACACCTTTTCATTATTTTTTACCTTATCCAGATAATATTGAACCATCATTTTATTCATAACATGTGTAATTTCAATAAAATCGACAGGATTGTTTGAAATAGTCGAATACCACATACTGATTGCAATTATTAATGCTTGTAAATCTTCTGTATAATCGCCATTTTCTGGTACTTCAATTTTAGGAATATCTTCTTTAAGATTTAGATCATCATTCTTATAAGCATTGATGATTGCAAATAAAAAAGCTTGTGCCTTACTTTCATAATTGCTCATTTTTAGTGCCTCCTTTATTTGTAATAACCGGCACACATACCTATATTGTGCCAATTTGTATCTTTGTGTTGCTGTACCCCCCACTGCTATTTCCGGATAAAAACGTTTATACCATTTCAGTAATGTCTTATAATCGATGCCTGATAATCTGCTTATTTCACTTGATGATATGTTGTGTCTGATCCATAAAATTACTACTCTTCTTTTAAATCCTTTGCTGTAATCTTCCATCGTGCTCCTTTCCGCCTGCCGCATAGGCAGCAGGCTCATGGCTTATACGCTTAACTGTTTCTTATGCGTTCAATAGTTACTGTTGTGGTATATAATTCAGCTCATCCGGCTGATTTCTGTCCGCACTGATCATCTTTTATAGTTTAAGATTATCCCTAAATCTACAACTACCACGACTAATACTACGACTTTTAAATTTAACAACATTTATGGTTACTAGTTGCATTTTGTACGGGCAGAAATCAGCCGGATGCTTTATATTTTATTTTTCAGTAGTTTCTGAATCTCCTAATACTGTCATCCAATAACTTGATACCTCGTAAGCTGTTCTGTAGTGATCACTACCAATGTCTTCTCGCTTTTGATATTCACGGCTTTGCAAACGACCTTTTAGTCTTATTCGTGTACCTGCATCATGTTTAGATAAATATCTTGCATTTCGTGACCAGAAGATACAAGGGATGTAAGATGTCCTTTTAAATCTTCTGTTTACAGCAATAATTGCATCACAAATTTCTCTTCCTAAAGGTGTTGTTCTAAATATCGGTTGCTTAATCAAAAATCCTTCCAGCTCAACCATATTAGTTGGATAGTAATCGTCCTGATCAATAACTTTAATTGCATTTGAAAAAATGTATACACATAAATGAGATCTATTTTGCTCATCATGTTGATTGTATGTACGAATTTCTCCTTCAATGTTGATAACTGTTCCTAACATTAAGCTGTTCAGATCAATTAATCTTTCTGAGACTATAATCCGAGCTTTATCAATCACGCCACTTTTACGTTTTACCCCGAGCTCAAACATATAAAATTTCTCACTTTTCCATTCATGATTTTCTCTAATCTCAGATTGAATTTCTCCTGTTAACTGTACTTTATTTAAATTTTCCATTCATTAGTTCCTTCCATTCTCTATTCCCTTCAGGATTTCTACAAAATTTTCTCTACACGGCACCTTATAAATTTCCAGATCCGAAGATGTCATATATTTATGCCCGTATAGCTGTTTCATAGATTTCCAGATATTCCATGGAACTCTGTAAAAATCTTTTAGCTGTATACAAACCATTACATATGCAAGACCACCTAAAATTTGAAATCTCTCAAAATTTTTTGATTGTGTTTCTGTTACAGCATTTTGCATGATTCGATTATGATCTGTATATTTTGCTTCAAAAATGATACCCTGTCCATTCATCATAATTCCTTTATAATCAGGTTGTGCACAATGTATAAAGTGCCCCTCAAATCTGCCTTTTCCAAGATTTCTAGTTACACGAAAAGGTTCTGGAGTCTTTTGTATGTCAGCAATTCCGGCTTTGCGATATGCATCACATGCATTAGAAATCATAACTTCCCAAGCATCACCCATAGCTTTACTTCTTGCTCCACGTAGTTTATTTTGGTAATCTTTTGTTTGTTTCGTCTGCCAATACGGCATATTCCAATTTGTCATGACATCACTCCTTATATCTTTCCTGCTGCCATATCTATTTCAGCTTGATATGCTTCTGCATCGTCAACTGTCGTAATTCCACGCTTTGTAAAATTGCGTAGTATCCCTAAGACATAATTCCAGTTCATTGTTCCAGACATATAAGCTATATCCATTGCATGTTCCAATAATTCGACTTTAGTATCATCTGGGCCAACAGTAGTTTTCTGATCAATACTTTGTTTCCTGTAAACAAGACTACGAACAATCTCTAGATCTTTGTCTGTAGAGTTTCTTCCAAAATATTTTTTAACAAGTTCTTGAACTTTTTCCTGTATATCTTCGGTCTCAGGTGTGCGCTTATATATATCACCATCATCATTCATAGTATTATTATTATTTAATGTGCACATTATGTTACGTAACTGCCACACTTGTGTAACGAGTTGTGTAACGGGATGTGTAACAGGTTGTGTAACATAATGTGTATTAAATGGATTTATTCTATATTTTCCACTTTGACCCCGGTTTCCCTTCTTGTACACGATTCGTCCAGATTGAATTAAGACATTTCTCATTCTGTCTAATTGCGTCCTGGAGAAGTCCAGTACCGATGTGAGAGATCCATTGGAGACCGTAAATTCAACTGGCCAATAATATTTTCCATCAATGTTAACCGCACATCCGTTGTTAATATTCATTAATAGGTGCCAAAGCGCTTGCGCTCCCGCAGGGATAGGTTTAAAGCGAATCCATTCATAAAAACTATTCACTTCTTCTATGTAATTCATGTTAACCTCCCTGCCTGATATTTTTTATTTGAAGAATTGCTGATCTTCCTGGAAGCTTGCTTCTGGTTGCTGATTTTCTTCAGATATATTTTCTTTATTATCGTCATCATTACTTTCTTTTAAATCCTGTTCAGATACAATATTCTCTTCTGTAACAGCATCTACATATTCTTTTGTACCATCTTCATTTATCATTGCCATATCGGATTCCATAGCATTTTGCAGATCAATGGACATGATTCCCCATTTGCTGATCAACTGACGTAACATCGTTTTATATGCCATCTGATCAAAATCCTTGTACCAGTGTGAAGAATACATCCATGAATCTTTTGGATCATAGTTTCCTGCTTCATAGTCTTCAAAAGATACTTTTTCTTTTGTTCCGTATTTTGTATTAATCTTTGTCGCATCCTTTGAAAATGCTGCTGAATATTTATCTGCATGTGACATCATCTGTTTCTTGGACCAGTAAATTGCTTTTCTGAATCCGTTGGTCAATTCAAAACTTGCATAATATCCCATTGTTGGTGCTTCTTCTCGTTCATCCCATTTGTCAACCATCAAATTAATTTTGATTTCTTCATTAAAGGGATCAAAATATTCAAGTTCACCTTCCTTTATTGCCAGTACATTTAGCTTTCTATACTGCCCTGATCTGATCGCAAGCTGAATATATCCTTTGTATCCCAACTGAAATTGAGCAATTTTTCCATACTTCTTATCATTAAAAGGCACAAGATAGTAATGCCCTAATTGTGGAGAAGGTGATAATTTTAATGATTCCCCTAGCAAAGCTCCTGAAAGAATAGACTGGTTTGTACATTCTTTTAGTGATTCATTGTTATTTACTGCTGAAATCACTCCTGTAATAAAACGCTGTCTATTATCCTTTCCCAATGCCTGATCAATGTTTGATATTACGGCCATGCTATTAAGGAATGTTGTGATTCCTGTTTTTGGAGACTGTGTTTTTGTTCTGTTTGCTAAACTGTTTCCAACTGCCATTTTATAATTCCTCCTTTGGATCTATGATTTCAAATTCTTCACATACTTTTTGTACTAGACTGAGTCTTGCGTTAACTTCTTTAAAGTTATGTTCTTTTACAGTACATCGGAATGTGATCGTTGATATTTTTTCTCCTGTATTCACTGGCTTCTGTGCTTTTACTGGCTTTTCTGTGCTTTTACCTGCAAATACTACCTTCTTTGCTTCTTCTTGTGATCGTTGTTTTCTTTGTTCCTCTTCCTCTTTTAGTTGTTCCTCATATATTGCTTTCTGCTTTGCTGTCTCTTCTAATTTTTGTTTTTTGTTAATCGCTGCAGTGAGATCAAAGTTCTTTAGATACTCTTCTTTCATCTCATAAGCAAAGGAACTCGTGTCTGCATTGATCACAAATAAATCATTGTCAACCTTGTCACGAATTTCTGTGATTTCCTTTGTGATCGATTTAAACGTTGTTGATACATTCAGCCAGGATTCTTTAAAAATTTTGTCAAACGTTACTACATCAGCAAGTCCACCGATTGTTTTTGCATAGATTTCTTTGACCTTTTCAAGTTTTTCCTGTCTTGTTGCTTCTTCATATCCTTTGATCTGCGTATCAATATTTGCAATCGCTTTATTAACAATACCAACCAGTTCTTTCTCTTGTTTCTCGAATGCTGAATATGGTTCTGTAATCTGTTTTTTAATTTCTTTTCGCTTGCTCTCTAAAGCTTCCACAAATTTATTAAGATTTGCACGATCTTTTTTTGCATCTTTTACCTGATCTGCTGTATAAACCAGATTCATGTAATCATTCGCTTTTCCCTGGATCTCTGTTTTTAACTCTTCATAGTTCCAGTCAATCTCTTTCAGAAATCCCTCTTCCTGCGGATTGTATATCTTAAGTTCCATACATTTCTCCTTTTATATTTCCGGAAGAATCAAGTTCGGCTGCTGCCTTTTTACGACATTCTGCCAGAACTCTTCTTCCGCTTGTCTTAATATCTCGATGTCTTCTTCTGCCTCTGATCGCTCAATGTGATAATCTTTTGTCTCCAATCTGATCTGACCCTGCCATACTGATTTAAGTTGTGCTCTCAGTTCAACAAACTCATATTCAGTAACTAACAGATAATGCAACACCTGTATGTAATAGTTATCTGGAATCTGATCTCTCCATTTTTCACGCTGCATACTTTGTAGGATGTTAGTTGTCTTGATTTCTAAGATTCCTTTTCGACCATCCTGATCGGTCAGTTCTCCATCCAAAGATGCATGTGCCCATGGATATTTTTCGTTTCGGATCATGTTGTCTCCGAAGTACTCGACTTGGTATTCTGGATGGTCAAGTGCGAACAGCGATCTAAGCAACGGCTCCACATCATGTCCATACCTTACATAATCTTCTCCGGAGATATCTGCAGGTATTCTCTGTCCTATTTTTTCTAAGTATAGATCAACGTTAGTTTTATAAGGGCTAAGACCTAATACTGCGGATGCATCTGATCCACCGATTCCATGTCTGGCATTTAGCCAGGAATCAAAGGAATCGAACTTGATCCGCTTGATTCCTTTGCTGATCTCAATTTCCTGCATCTTTAAACCTCTTTCCCAATTCTGTCAATTTAGAAAAGACAAGATCGAACTGTTCTTCTGACATTCCACAAAACTCAATTCCTGCATTTCCATACTTTTCTCCAATGATCAAAGCATTCCCAAGAATTGGGTACCCATGAAGATCTGTTTCGTATAAATAAGAAGCGATCTTATTTAATTGGGTCTTATCACAGTGATAAAGAAATTCTTCGTCGACTAGCATACTTACTTTTGATCCTGGCATTTTCTTAATCTCGAATCCAGCACCAATCTCTGTGTATAATCTGTTGGGCTGTACTCGTTCAAGTAAGTCACATTTATTTCCTATGTAAGCTATCAGCTTTTTCCAAGAGCCAAGGTCTTCTGGATATTCAAGTTTTTTTACCTGATCATCGGTTGTGATCAATATCATCTTGCCCATATCAACTATTCTCCTTTACAACTTCTGATGTTCCAGTTCTCTGAAAAAAAGATTCTATATATTCAGAAATCCCTTTATCGTAATCTGTCATTTCTTTTTCTAGTGAATTAGCAATGTATCTTAAAGCAGGAATTATAAATATTGTTGAATCTTTAGATAATGGATTAATACAATCTATTAATTCAATAATTACCTTTTCTGCCATATTCTCTACAATTTTTAGAGCTTCTTCTTTGTTTTCTGTGTCTGATAATCTACAACTTTTAGTCATTGCAAGATTACATTCCATAAGTGTTTTATCTTTCATCGGTTGTACCTCTTTCTATTTTACTTTTATCATAACTTGTGTTATACTGTTTCTGTTTGTTTAACAATGTGCTCATTGGAGTTGCCGCTCCGTGGGCATTTTTTCTTTGTTCTTTTTTATTCAGCATCTTGAAGCCCTTTCTCGTTCAAGTATTTCATTCCGTAGTATCCAATCAGATAAAATACACCGAACATCATCCATTCACCGCCAAATGCGAAATAACCTCTTGATTCAATCAGCTCTGGAATTGCAACTACTGCAGATAAGCCTGCAAGTAACAATCCGCAGAAATGATACAACATCATTTTTTCGACTTTTTCTATGATCTTATTCATTTTTCTCTGGTGCTCAATCGCCTTTTCGATTTTCTTTTTACTTTCGACAAAGCGATCCTCATATACCTCGTATCTTCTAATACTTTCCATAAGTTACTCCTTTCTTAAAATCCAAAGCGTTTATCAAAATAGCTTTTCTGGATTTTTCCTGCAATCGGTGACATATATCCACTGTCTTCTAGCTCTTTGCGAAGTTGTTTGATTACCCGATATGCGGTTGTTTGTTTACATCCAAGCATCTTCATAACATCCTGGCAATCATACATTTCGATCTCTGTAACCATTTGTTCTTGCATAATTTGTTCCTCCTATGTTTCTCTCTGCCCAGCATTTTAAACTTTGTGCTACTGATGATACTTTGTCTAATGTATCAATGATAAACTGCATCCGCGGCCTTTCGTCTTCACTGATCACGCCATCTTCTGTAATAGTAATCAGCTGGTCCTGAACATTTCCAAGATTTCGAAAGATTGCAACTGCTTTTACTGTGAGCCTGTCCAAATCCTCGATATCATTAATTTCAGGAATATCTGCTCCTAAAGGACAGATATGTTTGCAATAATAATTCCGAAGCTCCGGAGCATGATAAACCGTTGACATTAATTCAACACTTTCTGGAGGAATTCTCTTTGTAACTCCTAATTCATAATCAGCTAGTGTCGACGGATGCATCATCAGAATTTCAGAAGCACTTTCTCTGGATCTTAGGTTTCTGTTTTCTTTTGCTGCCTTAATTCTTGCTACATACCAAACGCTTTCTTCTTTTGTATCTTTTTTCATCTGTTGTACCTTACCTTTTTTACCAGACGACTTAAATACACTGGCCAATGTTATTTTCAATATTCAATTTTCAACAATTAACAAATCAATACTTTTTATCAAGAAGAACTTTCTATGTTTTTAGCAGTTGTGATGTTGTGCATTTATAGGGATCATACCAACATATTCAATTGACCAGTGTGTTTAAGTCGTCTGTGTATCAAAATCTTATATTTAGCTCCTATGTTTTTTTATAAATCTTACCCTCTGATCCTATGTCGCAATATTCAAACAATATTTACAATTAAATCAGAGTTAAATTTTGTGATTATAAGTACATGCTGTTCTTTGGTGGTTTAATACCCAGAATACCGCTGATCTTGCTTACAGCTTCTTCTCCGTATTGTCTGCCATTGAGCAGCGCTGATACATACTCTCTTGTGTATCCCGTTGTTGCTGCTAAGTCTCCAAAATTCATGTCTTTATCGATGAGAGCTTTTCTTGCTCTTTTGCACCAAGGCGGTAATACTTTTCCCATTCAATAAGCCTCCTTTCTGTTTATGTTTTTAATTTACAAATGTAAAATAAAATGCTAAAATAGAATTCAAATCGAGTAGCATTTTTAAATACAAATAACCATTCTAATAAAGAATGAAAAATGCTATTTTTGAAATAAAATTGAAAATAAGATTTACATTTTGTTGTATAGATAAACACCACATTTTCCATAACAATATAGTCTTGATTTTTCTTTTTTATTTCACAAATGTAATTTATGTTTATATAATAATACCCATTTAGGTATTTGTCAATACTTAAATTCTTATTTGGGTATAAGAAGGTGATGAATTGAAAGAAATAAATGAACGAATAACTAATTTGCTTTCTTCCAATTCGGCTTTTTCTCAAAAAGATTTAGCTAATTATATTGGAAAACAACCAAGTACACTCAGTAATTGGTTATTAAAAGATCGCGAAATACCATCAAGTTGTTTGATACCCATTTGCGAATATTTTAATGTTTCGCTGAACTATCTTCTAACTGGATCAGAAATAGAATCATCCAACGCAACTACTTCTGTTACTGATCAAGAATGGTTAGATTTGATACATCAACTACCAGAAGATGTACAGCGAGAATACAAAGCCGAGATTAAAGGGTATGTAAAAGCACTTAATAAAGAATCCGGAGAAATGCTGGGAAAATCATTAGCTTAGAGTGGTACCTAAGCAGTATACATAAAAGAAAAATCAAATAAATTTAAGGGGGATTATTTTATGTTTTGTTCAAATTGTGGAGCTGAATTAAATGAGAATTCCAACTTCTGTAGTAATTGCGGACAACCTGTTGTTTCTAATAATAAGGTAGCATCTACTTCGTCAGATGAAGAAATTGCTATCAAAGAAGGGTTATGTAATAGAGTAAAAAGTAAGTTATTTGTTCAAAATGGACATGGGCTTTTAACAAATAAGCGATTTATTTATTCAAAACACAGCTTTGCTAAAATTGCAGTTATGGGAGTTCTTGTTAACTTAACTAAAGGTAGTTATGATTTTGATATTCCTATTTCTGACATAAAAGAAATTAAAGATGGTCGTCAAGGTATAAGTAAAACCATTATCATATGTTCTAAATCTGGTGAAGAATATAACTTCTATTTTAAGGATCGCGAAAAATGGTTGTTTGAATTTAAGAATATTATAAATAAATATAAGTAGTTAATATACATATCAAAAATATACTAAAATACAAGGGGATATAATGGGTTTATTAAATTCACTATTTGGAAATAACGAACTAAATGATAAAATTCAAGAATTAGAAACCATCAATTCTGAAATGGAAGCAAAAATCATTAATCTTGAAAATGAAAAATCAGCATTAGAATCATTGCTTACACCAGAAATGAAAGATTTAGAATCATTAAAAAAACAGATTGCTGAATCCCAGGTTGAATTTGCACATCAAAAAGTAACGCAAGAACAGCATTTGAAAGAACAATATGACAAATATATGTCCGAAATTTCAAAGCAAAAATCAATGATTCTTGCCTACAATGATGAAATCAATGAATTGAATTCCAATATAAAAGACCTAAAAAAAGATATCATTACATTTTCTGATGAAATCTTAGTTCAAGATTTTGGATTATATGAGCCACGATACTCTTTTATTAATGCAGATGCTTATAAAGCTGAACTTACAAACATACGTAATAAACAGAAAGCTATGATCAAAGATGGTTCTGCGGTATCTGGTAGTATAGACTGGCAAGTAAATGGTAGTACTGTTCAGGGGCGTAAAATGATAAAAGACATGCAAAAACTACTGCTTCGTGCATTTAATAGTGAGTGTGATGAAATTATTAGTAAGGTAAAATACAATAATTATGATGCTTCTGTTAAAAAAATGGAACGAAGTTTTAATGCCATTGCAAAATTAGGAGTGACCATGTCTATTTCTATAACTTCTATCTACTATGATCTAAAAATTCAAGAGCTTCGATTGGCATTGGAATATCAGATTCAAAAGCAACGTGAGAAAGAAGAAAAAGCTGAATTAAGAGCTCAGCAGCGTGAAGAAGCACGATTACAGAAAGAGATCAAAGAGCAGCGTAAAAATATCGATAAAGAACGTAAGCATTATGAACAGGCTCTTTCTAATATTAACAAGCAAATATCCTCTTCTTCTGATGAGAATATCGAAGAGCTGAATAAAAAGAAGGAAGAAATTATACAATCTCTATCTGATATCGATACTAAAATCAAAGATATTGATTACAGAGAAGCTAACCAAAAGGCTGGATATGTTTATATAATTTCTAATATTGGATCATTTGGCGAAGGAATATACAAAATTGGAATGACACGAAGGTTAAATCCTCAGGAACGAGTTGATGAACTTGGTGATGCTTCTGTTCCTTTTAAATTTGATGTACATGCTATGATATTTTCAGAAGATGCTCCAGCACTGGAAGCAAAATTACATAGAGCTTTTGAAGACCGAAAATTGAATCTTGTAAATCAAAGAAGAGAATTTTTTAAAGTATCATTAGAAGAAATTAAAGAGGTCGTCAAAAATAATTTTGATAAAACAGTTGAATTTATTGAAGTTCCAGATGCTGATCAATACAGAATCTCTTTAAAATTACGAGAGGAGCAAAATGAACAGTGAGCTTCTTAGATTTTTTTAGAAAAAATAAGCAAAAAACAAATACGATAGCTTCTCTGCATACATCAACCTCTTCTGACGATAGTAAAGACATAAAATCTGAAAATAATGTAGAACATATCGATGATAATGAAAGAAAAATTGCTAGAGAGAAAAATAATTTTTATAAAGCTGTATTCCTCGATAGATACAGTACAGGTGTTCATATCATGAGCGATACTGAATATCCACGATATTTTTATTATGATTTTGGTATCAAAAGTCCATCATCATTTCACAAAAAGCTTATCAGAGAAGGATATTATAGTCCATCTGAGATATCGGACATACTCGAGTCTATGAGAATTTCGGATTTAAAAATAGTTCTTAAAAACTTGAATACTACAACAACAGGTAAAAAATCAGAATTGATAAATAGAATTCTTAATTCAACTTCTTCTGACCATCTTATGCTTGTATTACAGAGTGATGGCACAGAATTTTATTCATTATCTGATAAAGGTAAAAAATTTGTTAAAAAACATGCTGACTATATCCTCTTATTTAAACATAGGGATAAATTGCATATCGAATTTGAAGATTATATATCTGCCAAAAAATTCCTTCCAGGAACAAACAATTTTTATTTTGTAATTCAATCTATATTGAAAAATCAAGAATTTGAAAATTGGAAAAATAATAATTATGGATCTTTAGCTTTTGCCTATCAAAATATGGGGGATATATCATCAGAGATAAGTAACTCGGAAGAAGCTCTTATATATTATTTAAAATCTTTATATCTTCAAATTGTATCTGCTAATTATCAAAATTTATTATTATACAAAGAAGGCGTATATTCTAAATATGACTGCAAAAAAGGATTTATAAAGCCTTATCTTTCATATTTGATAATGAAAATTTATGAATTAAGAGAATTTTATTCGCAAGATGTACTTGATGCAGCAAGGGTATCTTTTTGATTGATCGCATAAGCTAACTCTTCAATATCTCTATTTGATAAAGATACTCTTATTTTTCGTTTTTCCTTTATCTGCTTATTTATATTGCGAATTGTTCTAGTAATAGAAAAAAGGGAACATGCTAATATGAATATAGAACATATCAATAAAAAATAGAACATATCCGCATTTCCCCTTTCTGTTGTAATTAGTGTATTTCTTGTTTTCTCAATATCAATGCTGACACCAGGAATGTAATAATTACAGTTCCTACAAAATAAAGTAAGATATTGATTTCCAAATGATTTACCATATTATAAGAACACGTATTCATCCAATAATACATCGGATTGATTTTTAAGTACGTTAGAACTCGCCACGATTGAGCAGACATATTATCCCATGTCATCATATAAATAAGAGGTCCGCTAAAAGTAAATAATGACATAGTTCCTACCACAATAGCTGTATGCTTAAATATCACACACAGCATGAGTGTAATACCGATAAAGGCTCCCATAACCATGCAATTTAGCCCTGCAATTTTCAACATTGGAAGTAATTGTATCGGCACATTGTATTTTGTACATTCAATTATAAATGCAACCATAATAAATGAAAAATATAAAATGATGCTGGTAACAGTAATCACGATATACTTTGCAATAAAGAATTTTAGTCGGCTTTGTCCACTTGCAATCGCAATTTTAATCGTTGAATCTGTATATTCTCTGGAAAAGAAAACAACAGAAAATATAAGAACAATCAGCCAGAAAAATACCGTATAAGACGTGGCAGTCCTTATAATTTCTTCAATCATTGGATGTACCTGATCACTATATGCACGAGCAAGAAATCCTACGGTTTCTCCTATCTTCCATGTTTCATCTACGCTGGAACTAGATACTACAAATTGTTGCTGACCTCCTATGGAAAAGATACCAAAAACAGCTAAAATCAATGCAAATGTTAGATATAACGCCTTTGTATGAAATAATTTATAAAATTCTGCCCGTATTTGATTATACATTTTTTCTACCCCCTATTAGATTTTCAAAGTATGTTTCCAAATCTTCTCCCTGAACAGAGATTTCATCAATGATGATTTCATTGTCGGTTAGTAATTTGGAAATCATTCTTACATTATCTAAACAATCATAAATCCGAATAGAATTGTCTGGATAAACGGAATAGTTTTTAATATTAGCTTTTTGTTCTAATATGAGAGTGGTTTTCTGTATATTATCTGTTTTCAAACAAATATGCCGTTTACATTCTTCATTCAATTTTTCAGCAGAAATTTGTTTTAAAAGTTCTCCCTTATGAAGAAAGCCATAACAAGTGGCGAGCTGGTGCAATTCGCTTAATATATGGCTGGATATTAAAATGGTGGTTTCCCGTTCTTTCACTAATTTTTTAAGAAGTTCCCGTAATTCGATAATTCCCGTAGGATCAAGTCCATTGACAGGTTCATCCAATATTAAAAATTCTGGCTCACCTAATAATGCAACGCCCAGTGCAAGCCGCTGTTTCATCCCTAATGAAAAATTCGCTACTCTTTTTTTACCTGCGTTCGATAAGCCAATCAATTCTAAAGTATCAGCAATGCAGCTTTTATTCGGAATACCTCTCTGTATTCTTTGCACTTCCAGATTTTGTGAAGCAGTCATATCTTTATATAGTGCCGGCATTTCAATCGTACACCCGATTTTTGATCGTTCATATTGCAGATTATCATTATGCCCAAATAGAATAATTTCTCCTTCACTTTTAAAATTAAGACCTGTCAATAATCTGATTAGCGTTGTTTTTCCTGCTCCATTTTCGCCCACAAGTCCATATATTTCGCCTTTTGGAATAGTTAAGTTTACATTTTTTAAAGCATAGAAATCTTTATATTTTTTGCTCAGGTTTTTTGTTTCGCATATAAATTTTGTCATCCTAAACAACTCCTTTCCATGCCACTATATATGATAACTCTAAAGAAAATCTAAAGATTATTTCATTTTATATCCAATCCCCCAAATAGTTTGTATATAATCTTCATTTGTAATTGATTTAATTTTCTTACGAATATGACTAATATGAGTATTGATTGTATCGTCATCATACGCATAAGGTTCATTCCAAATGGATTCATATAAATTTTGTTTTGAAAATATTTTCTGTGGGTATTGCAATAGCAATTCTAAAATGCTCAATTCTGTTGATGTAAATGGTACTAATACTCCGTTTATATAAACCAAAGAGTTATTGATCTTTATATTTTTGTATATCAAAGTATTATTATTTTGATAAGGATTATCGACAGTCCGTTTTAAATTTGCCTCAATACGTGCAAGAAGCTCATACAAATCAAATGGTTTTGTCATGTAGTCATCTGCCCCTATTTTTAATAATTCTATTTTGGTCTGAACCATTGTTTTTGCTGATACAACAATAACAGGAGCGTTTGTAAATTTTCGCAATTTCTGTAATACATCATCCCCATTCAGCCCTGGCAACATAATGTCAAGTATTATCAAGTCCGGAACAAAAGATTTGCACAAATTTATTCCTTCTATACCATTTAAAGCATATTGAACACTATATTTATTATTTTCCAAGAATTTTTTAATCATATTGCAAATATCTATATCATCTTCAATAATAACAATTTTACACATTTTTATTTACCTCCATGCCAAATTATTTTATCATAGGAACTTATCGTTATCCACATAATAATATCGTCGATAAAAAACTGTTAAGAATAAATGAACCCATATCAAGATGCCATTTCAAAATTAGTTTAATATTATGAAAGATTTGCAAATCCCCGGATCAGTTTGTCCATGCCATCCCAAAGGCTGTCCAGACGGGTGCGGATGTCATCTATATCTGCGGCATAAATATTGCCGGTCTCATTGGCCCGTCTGGTATATTGGTTTAAGTTATTGGAACAAATGCGGAGAAGCCGGATCATTTCCTGAATATCTCCCATATCAAGGTGAATGATGTAACCGTCTACGGCCATCTTTCGCAGATATGCCGACAGGTTGGTAATGCCAAGTTCCGCCATGCGTTCTTTTACCAGTTCGGCCTCCGCTTCGGACATGACAAATTCGACGCGGACAGATTTTTTGTTATGCCCGCCCTTCATCGTTCCAACCCTCTTTTATGAGATGAGACCTCCTGTGTTGAAACCGCCGTCTTTGCTTTTTTGAGTTTTTCCCGCAGGGTGGTCTTTTCCAGCTTATCAAGATATTCCTCCAGATTTCCGGCTGTCGCATGATAGCTGCGTTTGAAGCGTTCCCGTTTTAGAATCATCATCAGCTCCGGCTCATTTTCCGGCAGATAAGTCATTGTTTTAGGGGCTCCATGCTCTGGCATAAACCGGTTCATAAGCTGTCTCCGTTCCTGATAGGGAATCGTGATAACACTTCCATCCGCAAATGCAACGGCTACATTTCCGATTGGACAGGTCAGCTTTTTCATCCGTTCCACATGTTCTCTGTAATTTAGCGGATAGAGATTGCCAAATATTTTTCCGTCCCTGACTTCTTTCAAAGAGATGGCATAAGCCAAAACGGGATCATTTGTCTGTTCCTGGTAAAACCGCCACACTTTATTTTCATGGCTTCCATCCAGATAAACTTCCCGTTCGCGCAGGGTATAGGTTCCGCAAGGGCGTGACATCCAAAGAAGCTGTTTATCCTCTGAACGGTCTGACACAGCCAGTTTTGAAATCAGTTCCTTATCCAGGTCAAAGTCCTCTTTATAATGTTGGGTATGAAGATCTACGATACGGGAAAGAGCACCCAAAAGATCTACATCCTCAAATCTTACCCCGGCCATCAGCGTTCCCTTTCCGGCACAGGAGGGATCATCTGCCTTGCTTCATGCTCCGGTTTGTCTGCTTTCAAACGGTCCATCAAAGACGGCTTTGCTTCCGGCACCAGCTCCCGGATTTCTTCATCCGTCTGTCCGTCTGTCAGATCCGGGCGCACAGGAGGTTCGTTGTTCAGCCTGCCATCCAGCATATTGTAGTTGCCGGTCTGACCTTCCTCATAAAGTTCTGCATTGCGAAGATAACTTTCCGGCGCCTGAAACGGCTGTCCGGCAAACAGAATTTCTCTTTGGGTGGTAAACTGTGCAAGGACCCCATTTTGCAGTCTCGCAAATTCTTCATACTGGCGCAAGGTAAGCCCTCGTTCCAACATTTCCGTCTGGGTATGCGCCCAGCCTTCTCCATAAAGAAAATAATACATATCGGGCTGATCACAGACAAAACACAGGGAACCGTCCTGATTGTCATAGTAAGATGGCTGCATATCCTGGTAATGGCAACGTTCCTCACGCCCCAAATACACACGGTTGTCCGCACCCAGCATAGCGACCATACCCGCGTAATTACTATGGACCGCAGAGCGGATTTCTACCAGCGGATCTGTTTGAGAAGGAATCTGTCGGTCCGGAATCTCGTTTTGTTTTTCCGCTGCATCATTTCTTGGTATTACTTCTTCATGGCTGCGCGCATCCAGTTCCGGTTGAGATGTTCCTTTCCGAACAGCGCCGGGTTCCGGTTCTTTTTCTTTCACATAGTATCGGACATTTGCTGTCGTATGCTCGTTGGCTTCCTTTGCATAGTTTTCAGCGTCGGCTTTGCTATCAAACTCCAACGGTTTTCCATTTTCCTTGCACCAGCTTTGTGCCGGTCCGAAAATAGAAGTGCTGCTTCGTACTGCCCATACACCATAGGTCCGTTTCCTTTCCATTTCGCATCCCTCCTTATCGTTCCTGCTGTTTGGAAGTTTGTTGCTTTTTTACTGGGTCTGCCGGTTTTGTTGCCTTTAGCTGCTGACGGAGAGAATTCTTATGCTCCGGTTCGGAATCTGTGATGTTGACATATTCGCCAATGATACAGAGCGCTTCTCCATAACTGCCGGAAGCAAATACCCGGTCAGACATTTCTTTTGCCTGTTCTTTTAGACCATGCTCCCGCAAAGTACGGGAAGCAATACCAAGCAGATTAAAAATGTTCCCATCTGCTCCGATCAGAGGGCAGTCCGGTTTATCTGCCAATGGTTCCGGTGTTTCTATAAATCCGCCTAAATAATTCGGCACAAAGTCCGACAGCCATGTGCCGCCATAGACTTCATGGGTCTGTAAACGCCACAGGGCAAGTTTCCCTATATCCAGTTTCACATCATCAAAAGGGTAAAGCAGACAGGTCAGTTCTCCGTGCTGAAAAGCAAACACATTTTCAAACTGGCTGCCATCTTTCAATATGCCTGCTTTTGTCAGCATTTCATTGATCCCGTCCACCCACTCTGTCAGATCCCCGCCACAGCCCTGTAAAATCAGTCCTTCCTTATCCGGCATGCGGCGAAGGTCCTCCGCGGTAATCGTGTTGATATTCAAAAAATCGCCTCCTATCGTTTTTGTTAAAATATATGTTTTGTCCGCAACTTAACCTCATTTCAAAGCACCGGAGTATTCTTATACAGCTCCCTTGAAAACAGGTGCAAAAAGCCCTTGAAAATCAAGGACTTTTAAGGCTAAGTTGCGGACATATCATGGTTGGTTTTGCCGCTTCCGGCGTTTGCGTTCCCGCTCGGATTTCCGTCTTGCATAGACCCGGCAGGCAGCGGAACAATATGCCTGGCTGGTTGTAGGAAGATATGCCTTTCCACACACAGGGCATATTTTCTGTCTCATGGAGGTGTCCTCGCCGGTAATGGCTGATTCCAGTGCTGCATCCACCGGCAACACCGCTTTTTCAAAGTACCGGCAATAAGCACCGGTCCACCATTTATTCAGCATGTAGCAAGGACTGTCCAGGGGAAGGCAGATCTTATCCTGAGAGTCATAGTTGGCGCAAAGCTCTGTAACCAGCTTTCGGATCGTAGCCCGCTCCGAGCGGTTCAATTCTCTCTCCGCCATAACGCCTACCTTTCCGGGGCTCTGCTTTGCCGACCGCTGGAAATTTCGGTTGTATCAGTAACATTCCTGGGCTGTGAAAGGGCATCGGCGATAGAGTTCCGCTTTTTCTGTTTTGGTTCATGGTAAATAAAAAGTTCATTTTTTCCTGGTACATACAACAATCCATTTTCTTCGCAGCGGAAAATATCACATTCTTTGTCTGTTGAAACGGTATAAAAGTCTTTGTAATCATAAGGTGCTTTTTGCCGATCCTGATAGGTACACAGCCCTAAGTTGGGGTCACTTGCCAGCCGTTTCGATATGGCGAAAAAGTCGCCTTCTTTTTTGTGAAATTTTCGTATGGGCGTGAAGTGATAACCGCCATATTCAAAGGTTTTTCGATCGCTCATTTACGCCTGCCTTTCTTTACGGGAAATTCCAGCTTGAAATTCACATATTTACCGCCGGTATCATCCAGGATCACTTCCGCATCATAGGTCCTTCCTGTTTTTTCACTGTAAAGCCCGGACATAGAAATGCGGCCCTCTTTCAAAAGAGCCGCTGCCACAGACTTTGTGATAGATTTTTTCTTGCTGGAAAAGAAACGGTTATCTTTCCAAAGAGCAAAAGAACATTCCCTGTTGCCGCAGAAAAAACCTTTCTTTCCTTCAAATACCGGGGCACCGCAGCGGGGACATACCCCCACGGCTTCGTGTGCAGTTCCTTTGGAAGAAGGAAACAGATCCGCAAAACGTTCTTCCGGGGTAGTATGTTCTTTTACCAGCGTCCGGCTCATATCTGCAATCTGATCCATAAAAGATGTTGCCGACAGTTCGCCATGTTCCACTTGTTTCAGCATGGATTCCCATTCTGCAGTTAAGATGGGAGATTTGATATTGTCCGGCAGGACTGCGATCAGGTTCTTTCCTTTTTCCGTAGGAATGAGCTGCTTTTTCTTTCGCTGTACAAATCCGGCAGAAACCAGCTTTTCCAGTGTTGCCGCACGGGTAGCCGGAGTACCCAATCCTTTACGCTCGGCATCTTCCGGCATATCTTCCGCACCGGCAGTCTCCATAGCGGACAGCAGTGTGTCCTCCGTATAGTGTTTCGGCGGTGAAGTTTTCCCTTCACGGAGACTTGCTGATACAGCTTCAAAAGTCTGTCCTTCCTGCAGCACAGGGAGAGCGACAGCTTCATTTTCTTTGTGTTCCGTTTCACTCTGCCTGATACTCATACGGTGAATCCGTTCCACCTCTTTCCAGCCGGACTGTAAAATAGTCTTTCCTTTTGCCGTAAAAGTATATCCCTGGCAGTCCAATATAGCGGTGACCGCTTCAAATCGGTGTACCTGCGTTGTGGCACAAAGCAGTCTGACGGCAAGCAGGGTAAGCACATCCCGCTCCCCGGAAGGAAGCTCTGACAGGTCTGTCCGTGCGATTTCCACAGTTGGGATAATGGCATGGTGGTCAGTCACTTTGCTGTCATCTGTTACCCGGTCAATGTCCGGCTCTCCGGCGTAGCCTTTTCCAAAGGTCATATTGTCACGCAGCCACAGGATCAGGGAAGCGGCGGTTGCCTGCATGTCCTTCGTCAAATACTGGCTGTCCGTTCTCGGATAGGTTGCCAGCTTCTTTTCATAGAGAGATTGCACATAATCAAGGGTCTGTTGAGCCGTATAGCCATAAATACGGTTACATTCCCTTTGCAGAGTTGTAAGGTCATAAAGGCGGGGAGGCTGTATAGTTTTTACCTGCTTTTCCACAGAACGCACAAAAGCGGAGTTGTGGTCACAGTCCATACGGATTTTTTCAGCCTCGGATCGTTCCGTCATTTTTTCGCCGGAAGCAGTAAAACCTCCGCAGGTGATTTCCGGCACATAAAAAGGCTTACTGATGAAGGATTCAATATCCGACTCACGCTGTACCAAAAGTGCCAGTGTCGGTGACATAACACGGCCGACATTTAGGGTGACACCATACAGGACAGAAAAAAGCCGGGTGGCATTGATCCCGATCAGCCAGTCGGCTCCTGCCCGGCAGACCGCCGCATCATAGAGCTTATCGTAATCACTGCCGGGGTGGAGATGGTCAAAGCCCTCACGGATCGCCGCATCCTCCATACTGGAAATCCAAAGGCGCTCCATAGGCTTTTTACATCCGGCATATTCATAGACCAGACGGAAGATCAGTTCTCCTTCTCGTCCGGCATCCGTAGCGCATACCACGGAATCCACCCGTTTGTCCTTCATCAATCGGCACAAAAGGGCAAGCTGCGTTTTCTTATCCTTTGGCACTTCATATTTCCAGTTTTCCGGTAGGATCGGAAGGTCCTCATACCGCCATTTGGCGTACTGTTCTTTGTAAGCCTCCGGCTGTGCCAGTTCCAAAAGATGTCCCACGCACCAGCTCACCAGATAGCCGGAACCCTCGAGATAACCGTCTTTTCTTTCCGTTGCGCCTAATACTGCTGCCAGTGACATAGCAACAGAGGGCTTTTCTGCAATCACAAGTTTCAATTTTTATTCCTCCTTCATAGTTTCAAATTCTTTATCCGCAAGTTTTCCGGTTTGCATAAGACACATCAGCATAACGCCGGAAGCCATCCCTCCGGCAAAGGTAAGGAAATGTAAGATCAGGTTCCACATAAGCATTCCTCCTAAAAATGGGTAAAGAAAAACGCCCACTTCAAAGTGAGCGCATCAACAGGTATCTATTTTGTTTTTGGTTTCAAGTGATCCGGTAGGACGATCTCTCCAACCGGGATTTCCCGCAGTTCCTTCTTCATCCGGTGGGTAAAGCGGATCGTCTTTGCCGTACCGCCGGTTTCCCGTCCGTCATAGACAGCGATCACTCGGTCGGAGTGCTCCACCATATAGCGGTTTCTGTGGGAGTAGACGCTTGGAAGATATTTTTCCTGTATGACAACAACATCCGCACAAGCCTCCAGCAGTTCACGGGTTCTTGTTTTCTTATTTAGGCCGTCCAGACGCTTGCGGTAAGGGATCACTGCGATCAGCTCCAGTGCCGGGGTGGTCTGCTTTCTTTCCAGCACCAGCTCCGCAAAATACTGATCCACGCCATCTGCAAAGCCACTCATAAAACAGGTGAATCCATCTGTAACGGCAGCATCAATCTCATGTTCCAAAGCGGCTTTTATTTTGTTAATCTCATTCTGCGGTAAATCCCTGTGTCCGGTAACACAGCAAGTCTTTCCTTTCATCGGTCATCCCTCCATCTGATAGGTAAAATTCTTCACTTTTCACATAGTAATAGATTTTATTTAGCAAGTCAACGATAATACCCTTTTTCCTTTTGCGGATAATAAAGGGGCGTGAGGTACAATCTATTACAGAATGGGAGGTGAAGGCGATGTATGAAGATTTTGTCCCGGAACGATTAGCAAAGCTGCGGACACAAAAAGGAGTTTCCGCACGCGATATGTCTTTATCGTTAGGTCAGGCAAACAACTACATCAATAATATTGAGAATAAAAAGTCACTTCCCGCTATGCAGTCCTTTTTCTACATCTGCGAATATCTGGGTGTGACGCCGCAGGAATTCTTTGATGAAGGAAATACCTACCCGGAAACCTTGAAGGAATTCATTGCAGAGGCAAGACAGCTTGATCCTCAATCCATGCAATATATCCTCGGTATTATGAAAGAACTCAATAGCAGAAAGTAAGCGGTCACGGTAATGGCCGCTTTTTTCGTGACTTTCTTTATTATATTTTATAATGTTCTCGAAATGTCCGCTCCCTATACCGATAAGTATTCAAAAACTGTTCTCCAAACTGCCTTTTTCTATTCGCCGGTACTGCCAAAGCTGCCGGTTCCTCGTTCTGTTCCCAGATCTGTTACAAAATCTGCAATGACGATCGGCGTGATCACAAGCTGCCCGATACGGGCTCCCTTAAAAATAGACTGCACCTGATTGCTTACATTGCTGATGATCGCATGGATCTCTCCGCGGTAGCCGGAATCCACAGGCGGCAGTTCACAGACCAGACCTTTTACCGCCATACTGGTACGGGGAAAGATATATCCCGCATATCCATCCGGTATTTCCAGCCCAAAACCAAGAGGAATTTTGGCGATTTCTCCGGGCTGTAAGGTATAGTCATGGGGCAGATAAACATCCGCTCCGGCATCATTGCCATGCGGACGGTAAGGACGCTGGTGCTCCGGTACGCCAAAATCGATCAGTTTTATTTTCATCGGCAGCCCCCTTCCCAAAGAGCAGGATAGTCTTTTTCTAAAATATCCTCCGGCGTCATATCTGCCGCCAGTTTTCGTCCGCAGGTCATTTTCCCTTCCAGACATCGATCCAACTGACAGAAAGGCCCGGTCAGTGACGGGGCAAACAAAGCAGGGCTTAGTTCATAAAGTTCTTTCCAGACCTTTAGCAGTACGATCCTTGTTTCATCTGTATTTCTCCGGCATACCCGCTGGCTGATGATATGTTTCCACTGATAAGGGGTGGCGCTGATGAGCAGTACATTCCGTAATCCCTGGGGCGTGGCATAGCCGGCCGCATCGTGCCCGCTTCCGGCAGTGCACAGGGCTTCATAACATTTCATGCTTTCATGACAGCTTTTTAAGTACAATTCCCGTACCACTGCCGGAGCCGTCATAATAGAATACGGGACAGCGAAATCCGCCTGTCCCGTATAGTTGCTGTACTGCAGCGATGCACTCATAAATTTTACTTCGTTCTGGTGGCGGGTGATCTGCGCCAGAAAACGCCTGCTGGCGCCGACAATGGCTACCGTGATCACCGCAAATTTCTGGATGGTAGGATGGGGAAGCGCCCCCATAGCTGCTACTGTCTGAACGCTGAATGATTTTTCGTAGAGCTCCATCAGGTCGTCCATTGAGGCAATCTTATGTCCCTGTTGGGTAAGTCTTGCCGCAAAGACCATGTTTTTTTCTGCTTCCGCTACCGCCTGGCAGTTCAAAATTTTTACTTCAATCTGTTTAATTGGTATGTCCCTCCTTTACAATCGCTTTCAGTAAGAACAGATAGTTAAGACTGTCTGTGATCTTTTCGTCCCATGTGTCCATCGGATAAACTGTTTCCTCGGCAAAGCACATATCGTATATAGAAACAATATGCTTTGCCAGCATACCGGCAAGGGCACGCTGGGGCGTTGTATGCTGTAAAGCTGCCGCTGCCTTAAATGCACCCAGCCGGTCCGGGTCATCCCCGGTGTATTCTTTGGTTTTTCGTTTCAAGGTATCAGCACAGAGCCGTACCTGTTCGTCAAAAACGGCATTGACTTCATTTTGTGTAATATAGCATCCCTCCTTTGAAAACAAGAAACCGGCTATTCTAAAGCATCTTAGAATAGCCGGCAAATAAACGGATATGTAATTGTTTATAGTGTATTGATCTCTTTTTCCAGTTCCCGGACCGCTGCTATGACTGTCTCAAATGTCGGAACATCCCCATACAACATATCCTGCATAGAGTTATAGTCCGCTTCCAATGCTGCGAACCGGTATTCCGGCGGGAGTAATTTTAATGTGCCCGGCACAGCCTCCGGGTACTTCGCCCATGATCTGGGATAGAATTTCATTTTGAAATCTACAACTTTCTTCAGGAGGTCAAGCCTGGAAAAAGCAGCTTCTTTGACCGGTGTTGTAGCCATGCGGTAGAGATCATAATAATGTCTGGAATACCGCTGCGGCATTTCCAAATGTTCCGGTCTGTTCGCTTCATGGTGCAGGATTGTGGCTTTTTCCCAGAATGTCCGTTCCGGGGCAACGGTAAGGATTGCGGTTTCTTTTTGCTCAAAAATCTTCGGATAATATTTTGCCGCGTATGGTTCGATCTGCGCTGTTTTTGCAGGAGTCCACGCTGCCAGCGCACCAATCTCTAAACGGATCACCTGTAAGGTCGCCGTATTTGTAAAAAGGTGCGGATAGGCGAAAATGACCGTCTGTTTATCCTTTTCATCTATGTAGACATTTGCTTCACAACCGATTTCCTGGGATAAGCCGGCTTTGACTGCCGGGCAGAATGTTTCGGACAGAAATACTTCCGCACGCGCATTGGCTTCTTTGTTAAAAGCATCCTGTTTTGTATTGGAACGTTTCTCCCATGGTTCATCTTTGCCATATCCCAATACACGCCAGTCCAGAATCAAATCAATATCTTCTGAAAACCGGCTGATCAGGTGAAAGGCTTTTGAAAGGCTGGTACCACCCTTAAAGGTGATGGACTCTTTCCATGGTGAGCGGTGAAATAAATAATCCAGCGTAAAACATACCCAAAAGTCTTTTTCCACGATGGCATCATTCAGCCCCATTTTATCTGCTGTATTTCTGAACAGCTCCCTGCGGTCGTTATCTGAAAGTCTTGCTATATTTCTCATTGTACCTTTTCACCTCCACAAATCTGCCGTATCGTATCGTAAACCCAATCCGTAGACTCTGTTGCTTCTTTCAAACAAGCCTGTTTATCCTTGTCTGTCAGTTTTTCGGAAAGCATCTGTATGACTTCTGGCGTAATATTCGATCTGCCAAGCGTTTTTAATGCCTGTATAACCAAACTTGTCATATAGGACAATCCGGTAATCTCTTTATTGGTCCGGTGCTTAAATTCCAGCTTTGTAGAGTTCCACTCGTAGGTCTTATATGGACCATCGCTGATATAGGACCATACTGCTGTTACCTGTGTTGAAAGACCTAACAGGTTCAATGCTGTATTCCCACATGGAGCAATCGTCCAGTGATAACTTCGTGCCAATGCGTTCGCCACTGCTTCCGGGTCTGCCGCCACATATTCATCCAGAAGTTTGCTATATTTTGGTTTTTCATAAACACCATTAAGAATCCGGCGCAATATTCCATCTTGAATAAGCCGATATAAAGCGGAGCGCACTGTATTTGTGTCTGCAATATCCGCAAAATCAGAAGTTGAAAAAACACTTCCTTCCTCCGCAGATAAAATCCTTTCACGAATTTCCTGCATATATCCTTTTGCCACTGATCTGCACCTCCTTTGCAACGAATATTATATACTATCCGTTGCATTTTTTCAATCATCTGAGGCTCCTATTTTTTAGTGTTCCCAAAAAAGAAGCCTCTGATACACAATAACAGAAGCAAAAGGTATTTGATTTGCAACAAATTTTATATATTTTCCGTTGCATTTTAAGCACTCGGCAGGTAGATCCAGTCGTGCATCAGGCACACGCTGGGTTCATCCTCCCTGGGAACCAGACGGTAGGTACATTCCCCATAGACCGTGCGTTTGTCCTCGATCTCCATGCCATAGGCTTTATAAAAGCGGTATTCCAGATTGGAGATGATACAGCGCAAGGTTTGCAGAGCTTCTCTCTGTGCTGATACGATCAGGTCACGGTCAATGCTGCGCTTCAAAAACAGCAGCGATTTGTAAAGCTGTACCTCTGTGCGGTAAGGGCGGCAGTCTTTCGTTTCCAGCCATCCGCTAAAAGCGACCGGTCCGCTCTGGATCACACTGCGGTCCGGGTGATAATACTCATAGCAGTCCAGGTTTGCCGTATTCAGAAGATAGAGCATTTCCCGGACTTCATTTTCCGGCATGTCATAAAACCGCAAAAGCGAGCGGTAAAGATGGACATAGCCGGGAATGGAAATCATGGTATTTACCATAAAATAAAATCCTCCTTGTAAACAGCAGGTGCGGGAGCTTTTGCCCCCGCACCGTCTAAAATCTATATTTCGTTATCTACTTTCACGAGTTTTCCCATGACAAGGAAGCGTCCTGTGCCGCCCGGCGTACAGGTAGAAAGGGTCAGTACCTTATCGCTGCAGGTCACAGTCACATCACTTTCCACCGCAGAACGTTCCTTCATAGCTGTAAGCCAGGTAGTATAAGCACCGTCATCCTTCCAGGAAAGCTGCCAGGGAGAAGTTTCACTGCCGGATTCTTCCGGCTTTGCTGCAAAAGCCGCAAAGATCTCCATGACATAACCACCCTTCGGAGTAACGAGATACATCTGCCTGTGAGCATCAAAGTAACTTTGTTCATCGTACCGGTTCAGCAGCGCAAACATGGAACCATCCCGCATATTATGACCGTAAATGATCGTATTGCGGTCTGAAAAATCTGCCCGGTTTTCATAGTCGGCAAACAGGCAGCCAACCTTGTTATAGGTCCCGTCATAAAGATGGTTCAGGTAATACTCGTTGTTGTCGGTCTGCGTCACCGGATAATTGAGCACCGTATCAGGAAGGGAAAGCCATCCGATGATGTCCGGTCCATTTTCACGGAGCGCTTCAAAGTCTACCGAAGGCAGGACAATATCGGCATCGTCCTGTTTTGTTTCTGTCGGATCGGTTGCCTGCTCCGGGGAGTCTGTCTGCTCCGGTACTTCTACATATCCGGCAAGATTCCGATAGGCGTCTTTACTCTCGGCATACTGGGTCAGGTCACGGAACACCAAAAATCCGCTGCCAAGAGCCACCAGAGCGCAGAGTGAAAGGACAGAAGCCCCGACAGCCGTTCTTTTTGGGGAAGTCCTGCTGTATTTTCCCTTTTTGAAATAATACACAGCAAATATGCTGCCGCCGATCAGTGCGGCTGCCAACAGTCCGCCATATAGGAAAATATACGGATCATCTCCGGTCTGCGGTACCGGCTTTTGAGGGGTGGAAGGATTGGACGGAACAGAAAGTTTTTCCGGCTTTTCCGGTTTTTCATTAAAGAACTGGACCGTAGATGTCTGGTCAGCTTTGATCTCCACCGTAGCGGCATCAGGAATGATGTAATCCTTGCTTGCCCGGTTTGCAACTTCTGTTACGGTATAAATACCGACACGAAGGCCCTTTACTTCAATTACACCGGATTTCGGAGTGGTGAATGTCTCGCAGTAGGAGCCGTCTGCGCTCTTGACCTCGATGGCAAAACCATCTTTGCGCCCGTCGCTGGAATCCTTTGTGATCTTTAAGTTGCCGCGGTAAGCCTCATTGGTAAATCCGTGTCCGGCTTCTCCATTTTCCACAACTGCGACCTGTCCATCTTCTGTGATGGAAAAATAGTAAGCGTTTGGGTCAGGCTGATAGCCCTCCGGCGCTTTACTTTCTTTGATAAAGTAGCCGCCAGCCAGAAGGTTTTCCGCCGTATGATAGCCTGCATCGGTTTCTTTCAGCGTACCGATCTTTTGATCGTCAGGATCATATTCCTGGTTGGCGTTGGAATCCGCATACAGGTCGAACACCGCACCGGGCAGGAAACGCAGGAAAGAATTCTTGTCTTTCTTATCCTCCTTTTCCACAGGGGATGGTTCTTCCACAGCTTCGGTTTTCGTTACCTGCACACTGCCGCGGATCAGGGTGTTTTCCACACGGATCTCGATATTCTGTCCGTCTGCACCGATATATACATGGTGCTGCTGCGGGCTTACTGTATAAAGGTCAGGGGCAGAGATCTCCTTGACGATCCAGTGTCCGTAAGGAATATTCTCAAAGGAAAAACTGCCGTCTTTTCCTGTAACAGCAGTAAGCAGTGCATTTTCTTCGGTAAATTCTTCTGTATCAGGTCTAAACAGTCCCATGAGCGCACCGGCCAGCGTGACATCTTCGCCGCCTTCCGGGTTTTCCCCAACTTTTACACCGTCTACACGCCCGCGGAGTAGTTCATTGGAAACAGACTCGCCTTCATTGACACGGATCTGTACCAGGGCAGTTTCCTGTCCGGCATATTCAAAGACGACCGGATATTTCTGATCCGAAAGGATATAGGCGCTGTTGGTCGTGCGTTCCTTGACATAATAGCTGCCAAAAGGCAGGTCGGAGGCGAAGGAAGCGCTGTAACCGCCGGATTCATCAGACGAAACAGAGACCACTTCCAGAAGTCCATCTGCCGGGATCACGCTGCCATCTGCCGCCGTCAGGTCTGCGGAAGCATAAAGTCCAAAGGAAATATCCTTATATTCCTCGTTCATGCCAAGACCGAACAGGTCGTCGGTCTCCATTGCCTTGAAAAGTGTGACATCCACTTTCTGTCGTTCGTCATAAAGGCCTGTCGCTGCCTGTGTGACCTCCACGGTCTCACCCGCATAGGTCAGTTCCACATATTCCGGTTGAGGATTCAACACACAGCCGGAAGGAGCCTGACGTTCCTCCAGACGGTAACGGCCAAGATAGAGAAGCCCGCTTTTCGCTGTGCCGTCCTCGCCGGTCGTAAGGGTTTCCACAACCGTATCTTTTTCTGCCCGCAAAGTACCGTCACCGGTATAAATATCTTCATCTGCGATCACGTCATAGACCGCTCCGGGAAGCCCGGCAGCCTCATACACCGGCTGGTACAGTCCATCGTTTTCCTGGACAGAAGCAAATACTTCTCCGGTCTTTGTGATGGTAAGCTGGCCTTTCTGCGGCATATTGTACTGAGTGACCGTCACAACCGCCTCGCTGCCGTCAATGGTAAACGGTACCGGCTGATCGGAAAGCACATAGCCATAAGGGGCAGCCACCTCATAAAGTTCATAATCCCCGGCGGCCAAAGGCTCCGGCAGCATCAGCCAGCCCTCGTCAGAAACATAGAAGGTATCCAGTGTTTCCGGGTTCGGATAGTAGACGGTTTGGGTGATAAATTCTCCGGTGGAAAGATCCTTGATCTGAAAACCGGTTCCGGTCACAGGGATAATCTTTCCGGTCTCTGCGTCACATTTTTCAACTTTCAGACGGGCTGTGATGGTGCGGTTGTTCAGGATATAGCTGTAAGTCTTTCCGTCAGAGGAAATGAATACCGTAAAGTCCGGGACAAAGGCTTTGCCTTCCTCGCCTGCGATCTGATGGACCGTATAATGCCCATAAGGAAGCGGTTTACTAGAAGCAAAACCATCCGCATCCGTGGTAAGAAGGTCACGTTCACTTTCCTTTGCCGCGTCATAGCTTCCGGCTGCCTTTAAGTAAACTTCAAAGACTGCGCCTGCTTCCGGGCGTTCGATGATACCGGCATTGGGATCGTCGGTATTTTCGCCCTCAGGCACATCCGGGTCCAGGTCATCGGTGTGCTTGACAAGCTGGATATTTCCGTAAATAACCGTTTCCGTCACCTGATTTTCTGTGGTATTGAGTTCCACTTCATACAGGGAAGGGGATGCACCCACTTCATAAATGGTTTCATTCAGAAGATACCCGGTGCTCGGTTCGATTTCCCGGATCGTCCAGCCATCCCCGCATACATAATAGCGGGTCATAAAGCTGCCATCCGGCCCGGTAGTATAAGTGTCGATCAGTTCGCCATCACGGAAGATCCCATAGGTCGCTCCTGCAAGCGTGGCATCCCCCTGGGCATTTCCGGTGTCAGCATCACTCTTTACCACATGGACACGGAACTTCTTCAGGATATTGCTGAAATGTACCGAAGAAGTCTGCCCGCTTTCAATGGTCACGTACTGTGCGGAAGGGGTCACATAGCGATCCACCGGAAGTTCTTTTACCAGATAGGTTCCCGGCAGGAGCTTCTTTTCAATCTGGCCGTTTTCTCCGGTCGTAACTTCCTCATTGACTTCATTTCCCAAAATGTCCGTACCGGAGATATGGAAGGTGATACCGGAAACAATGCCGTCCTCACTGGTCTTGACAAGTTTTGCGGTACCGTAAGTTTCCGTTTTGATCTTTACAAAGAAGGAAACCGGATCGCTGGCGCCGGTCATCATGGTCTGGTAGCCGGGTCTGCCCCAGATCAGCATGTCGTTTGCCACCGGGATATTCTTTCGGAATTCAAACAGCACCGGGTCCATCATCATCTGCCTGCTGGTAAAGGTGTATTCATTTCCGTTTCTTGTCACAGAAACGCCGCTGCCTTTCAAAGCCTCCAGATCGATCTTCAAGTTGTTGGTATCTGTGACCGTCAGGGTATAGACCTTTTTTTCTACATCCCATTTCAGTTCCAGTTCCGGTGCTTCGCTTTTCTTAGAAGAAGTAAAGGAAGGTACTGTGGAATGGGAAGCGACCTGTGCAAGAATCCAGTCATAGGCTTTTTCTGCCGGTCGTCCGGCGATCACGCTGAAATACTGGTCGGCGTCTGCGTGGCCGTTTCCGTGGCGGCTGTACGGATCGCTTCTAAGTTGCTGCTGGTATTCCCAAAGGATGATCTGGGTTGCCATCTTATAGTCATCCTCGTTGATTCCGGAAACAGGGAGCGCCGCACCGGGTTTCCAGCCATAGATCGCAGTCAGGGTGATCCCCCTCCTTGCCTCGGCAGGAAGCAGGTTCAGGTATTGGCTGTTGGTCCCGCTTTCTGAAACATAGGTGTTTTCCGAAGCATGGTAAGGAATCCCGCTCTCCACACAGTAAACCTGGTGGCTGATCCCGTCAGAATCCGTCAGCATATAGTGCCGGTAAGCATTGCCCCCGGAACTGGTGTGTACATCGATGGTTCCGTCTGCATGGTAGGCAAGATAGGTGTAAGGCGCCGGGGCACGGTAGTGGTTCCCATCAGAGCCCACATACTGGTCGCCCAGCCAGGAGCTTGCCGTCTGTCCGACAGACATGGCAAAAGCCTGAGCCGGAAGAAGCCCCAAAATGCTTGCCATACAAAGCAAAAACGCCAACAGCTTGCGAAAGCCGCGGCGTCTGGTTATGATATGTTCCATGAAAAAATCCTCACTTTCATAAAATCTAAAAGGACAGCCTTATTTGCTGTCCTTGTCGTCAAAATCATCCTCGGAAAGATATTCCGGTTCCCCGTATGCCTCATCCGGGTCAAAGCCTTCGCCATAACCGTCATCCTCAAATTCCGCATCGTCCTCGGCCTGCTGTTTCGGACGCACGATTTTTACATAGTAACCGATCCCGCCGACCGCAAGTAAGGCAGCAAGGATAAACAGGATCGTGCCGACGCTGCCGGTTTCTTTCTTCGGCTTTTCCGGTTCTGCCGGTTTTTCAGTTTCCGCCGGCTTTTCTTTTCCTTTGCAGCCATTTAAGTCATTTTTGCAGACCGGACAGCCGGTATTAACCTTTCCTGCCTCACATTTTTCTGTGCAGTTGCAGCTTTCTTCCTGGGGAATCATGCTCATGCTGCCATTGTTCTTTTCTGCAAGCGCCATCAGGTCGGACTCTGTGACGCCGTTTAAGAAGTAGACATTGTTATCTTCCCGTTTCCCGTCGATCACCAGATAAAAGACATTGCCCGCGTCCGTAGTGATGGTGTAAAACTGCTTTTCCCCATCCGTACCGCTGATGTTGTCCTGTACCGTTCCGGTGCCTTCCGGGGTAAATGCACCTTCCGGGATCGCAGAAGTATTTTCCTGCTGTCCGGTACTGTTATCTGAACCGGAAGAATTTCCGCCGCCGGAAGGGGTTGCAGCGTTTGAGCCGGAAGGTTTTTCTTCCTTAGGCGGTTTTGTCTGTGTACCGGACGGACTCTGGGGTGCTGCCGTAGCAGGTTTCTTTTCAGGAGCCGGTTCTTTGTAATACGGATTATCCAGCTTTACCACATCAGAACGGTTGCCGGCATAATCTTTTGCGTATATGCTTACCTGTTTTTCTGTTCCGGCATAATCTTTCAGTGCGACCGACGCTTTCCCGTCGGTGAGGGAGTTGATACGGTTTTCATCAACAAAGACCGCCTCCACGCCGGATAGATCGTCACTGCTTTCTATTTTCAGGGCATCGCCCTCCATGGAAGCAGTCAGCGTTGGCGGTGTGGTGTCTTTGGAACCGCCGGCATGAGCCGTTACAGGTAATGCGCTGACACTTACAAGAAGCGTAAGCGCCAGCAGCAGGGAAAGTTTTTTAAGCCTCATGCACATCCTCCTTCTCCTGCGGTAAAACAGTTTCCGAAGGGGCTGCCTGCTGTGATTTCAAAAAATCCGCAAGCTGCTGGGGCGTCAGTTTGAAACTGCGCGCCACCGCTACATAATCGGTATTTTCCAGCTCTGTTTTCTGTTCCTCCAGCTTATGGAGCTTTGCCTGCATTTCCGCAATCTTTGTTTTGGTCTTTTCAATTTCCTTTTCCAGTTTTTCAATTTTAGGATTCAATTTATTACCTCCAATCTGTTAAGGCAGACGCCCAAATGTATAAAAATGCTGCTGCCAGTAGCTTGTATTGATGTTTGCATAAGAAATCGGGTCTCCACAGTGGATCATCATTCCATTTCCCACATAGATCCCTACATGGCTTGCGCCGCTGGTGTTGTAGGTCCCCTGGAAGAAGATCAGGTCGCCCGGTTTTGCATCCGCACTTGATACCGGCGTACATACACCTAAAAGACCATCCGCGGTCAGCCTTCCGAAATTCCAGCCAACGCCGCAGTTGTTGATCACCCAGGACACATAGCCGGAACAGTCAAAGGAAGTGGAAGGGCTTGCGCCTCCCCATACATACGGATAGCCAAGATATTTTTCCGCCTCGGCCATCATTGCGGCAAACTGTTCATCCGCAAGGGCTTCCGGTGGAATGTCATAATCGAAGTAGTTTCCTGTGCCGCCTGAACCAACTTCCGGCAGGTGCCGTTCGCTGGTATCGCCGGTATCGGCAAAATACAGGGGATTCAAATACTGGCCGTCAACCAGGACTTCTAAGTGCAGGTGGGCCCCGGTAGAATTTCCGGTATTCCCGACCTTTGCGATCACATCCCCGGCTTTGACCTCCTGCCCGGCAGAAACAAGGATCTGGGAACAGTGCCCGTATTTGGTCGTCAGGGTATGTCCTTCGTATGCCTCGCCTTCAATAGCGACACACAAGCCATAACCGCCGGCATTTCCCGCAAGGGTGACCGTTCCGTCATGCCCGGCAAGGATCTCTGTGCCCTCCGGCATCCCGATGTCCACACCGGTGTGATAGTTCTTTTCCCCACTGATGGGATGTACCCGGTAGCCGTAATAACTGGTCACATAAGGGAGCCAGTTGGTGCCAAAGACATTTTTGACATACTGGCGGTTTCCTTTTGTCTGCAGCAGGATCTCGCAGATCTCTTTCTGGTCTGCGTTCATCCGGGAAACGACCAGGTTTTCTAGAGGTGTGACTGTGAGCTTGACATTTAAGATGCGCCATTCATAAGGCACTTCCTCCTGGGTTTCTTCCCCGGTTTCCGGATCAACGGAAGTTTCGGTGCGGTAACGGATCTCGGTTTCTTCTGAAAAGGACAGGGTATATTGTTCCTGGAAAAGCTGCCGCAGCACGCTTTCCACTTCATCGTAAGTAAATCCCTGATAAGCAGAAGTCAGATACCCCATCAGCACATACGGGTCATGCTCGATTGCGCCCAGGTTATACCGGTATTCGTCATAGCCGGGGCGGTCTGATTCCACCCGGTCTATTTCCATTTGCAGATCAGTTTCCCATTCGGTATAGGTAAGCTCCGCCTGGTTGATGTCCTGATCATCTGCAAGATAGGTAGAAGCAGCCAGACTTCCCAAACCGCCGGTCCCGATATTGGAGAACGTGGAAAACAGGGATGTGATCAGGAAAATTACCAAAAGGAGAAGCAGGAGGACAAGGCAGATTACAGGGTGCCGTTTGACCGCATGGACAATACCGACGCTGACCCTCTCTGTTGCGACTGCGGCATTTTTTGCCTGTTTCCCGGCTTCACGGGCAGCCTTGGCATACTGCCTTTTCAGTTTTTGTTTCTGCCATATCCGGGCAATCGCATGTTTCTTCAGCTCCGGGTGGTCGCTAAGAGCCTGCCGGTAAGCAAGTCTTGCGTTTGCTTTTGCTGATTTTTGCTGTAATTTCGCTGCCTTTCGGTAGGGGGCAGTTTTATGCCGGTGATATGCCGTGCGAAGCCCTGCCTCGCCCACAAGTTCAGAGCGGTGGGCTGCCTTGATGCCCACATTTTCATCCTCTGCCTCATAAATCTTTTTATGAGCGTAACCAATGGCAGTATTGGCGCCCGCCTTGACCGGACGCAGGGGTACAGGTCCTTTTACATGGACCTTTTGGGATTTGACCTCCTTTTCAAATTTTAAGTGTTTTTTGGCTTTTCCGGTCTCCGGGTCGGAAACCGTCTCCATGCGCAGTTTCTTCCGGGCCGGCAGACGATTTTGTGCCTGCTCTGCTTTTTGTGCAGTCCGTTCCGCCTTCCGTCTTGCATGGGTGAGCTTTTTATCCTTTGTCTCCGGTGGCAGTTCATCCGCAGTAAATTCCAGCTTGGATGTTTTCGGCGGTTCGCTATCCACACCCTTTTCCTTTTGTGCTGCCTGTTCCTCCGCCTGTGCCGCTTCCTGAAAACGCTGCTGATATTTGTTCCCATGCTGATGTGTCCGGTAACGATGTTCCTGACCGGATCTGTCTGTGCCGCTCGGTGGGGCTGATCCTTCGGAAGAAGGTGCATATTGTCCGGTATCATGGTCTGTCACATCCTCTGTTACAAGAGAACGCCTGGAAACCTCCTGCCGGAAATTGCTTCGTCCGTTGTCCTGTGTCGGGGACTCTGTTCCGGCAGCATCCGGTATCTCAAAGCGATCCGAAAAAACATCCAAAGCGGCCGCATAAGCATCGCCCTGTTCCAGCAAGGACGCCGGTGTTTCCGGTGATAGCTGGGAAAATTCCGTCTGTACAGGGATGTCCTGCCTGTGTGTCTTGCCGGTGACAGAAGAAGGGGTATCCCGTGCCCTGCGCAGGTCAAAATCCTGTTCGGTCTGCCTGGCTGCCGGTTGATCTTCCCCGTGGGAATCACGCACCGGCATCCGGGTATCTTTGCGCTTCCTTTGAAATTCCCTGTCGTGTGCCATTGTTCTCACCTCCAATCCATTTTAATTTTTGTCTCACGCTTTGGTCCCCGCTACTTCATCCGGTCTTGTGGTAAGCACGCTGTACAACAGTGTGTCCTTCGGGAAGTGGTCCACAAAGGGGATGATCACATTTCCAAAGAACAAAAGCCCCTCGCCGGGACCGGAATGGGTCACATAGGAAAGCTGGTGCGGGGAAATTCCCAACTGCTTTGCCAAAATCTGACGGTCTCCCTGGGCCTGGTTGAGCATATAGATAAAGTCCGAGTTCTCAAAAATATTTTCGATCTCACGGGAAGCCAGAAGGTCCTTGACATTCTGCGTTAAACCTGATGGGATTCCGCCCCATTTACGGAAGCGTTTCCAGATCTCCACGCTGAAACTTCCTGTCTGCCCTTTCAAAAGAAGGTGGAATTCGTCGATATAGAACCAGGTTGTTTTATGTTTGGAACGGTTGGCCGTAACACGGTTCCACACCGCATCCTGCATGATCAAAAGCCCGATTTCCTTTAAGGCTTTTCCCAGTGATTTAAGCTGGAAACACAGTACCCGGTGTTGATCCATTTGGATATTGGAACGGTGGTTGAACACGTTAAGGGAACCATTGACATAGATTTCCAGCGCAGTTGCGATATTCTGTGCCTCCGGTTCAGACTGTTTCAAAAGCAGCTCGTAAAGATCGCCTAAGATCGGCATATTTTCCGGGCATGGGTCCTGCAGGTATTCCCGGTACACCAGTCTGGTACAACGGTCGATGATCGTCCTTTCAATAGGGGAAAGCCCTTCTTTGCCGCCGATGATAAGGTCACACAGCGACAGAATAAAATCACTTTTCAAAGTGATCGGGTTTTCATCATCGGAATAGTCCAGATTGATGTCCATAGGGTTAATGTAGTTTGTGGAAGTAGGGGAAATATCAATGACCTGCCCCTGGGAACCGAACTGCTGCACCAGCGGCCCATACTCATTTTCCGGGTCGGCGATAATGATGTCGTCCTCCGTCAGAAGGAACACATTGACGATCTCACGCTTGGCAGAGAAAGATTTGCCGCTTCCTGGGGTACCGAGAAACAGCCCATTGGGGTTTTTCAGCGTTTTTCTGTTCGCCATGATCAAGTTATTGGAAAGGGCGTTCAGGCCGTAATACAATGCCTCGCCCTCCTGGAACAGTTCACAGGTGGTAAACGGTACAAAGATCGCTGTGCTGCTGGTCGTAAGCCCGCGCTCAATCTCAATCTGGTTCGTACCAAGAGCAAGCGAGGACATAAGCCCCTGTTCCTGCTGGTAATCCAGCCGTTTTAAGGCACAGTTGTATTTCTGTGCCACACCCGAAGCGGCAAAAATATCATTGAACAGCTTCTGACGTTTGGCAGCGATATTTTCCACCAGTACCGTCACAAGGAACATGCGCTCATTGCGGCTCTGTAAATCCTGCAAAAGATTTTTGGCTTCTTCTCCATAGGTGGCAAGGTCGGTGGGAATGATGTCCATATCATACCCGGATCGGACCGCTTTCTTTTGTTCCTCAATGGTCATTTTCTGCAGGTCCGACATTTTACGCTTGATGTTTCGGATTGCCTGTGCCTGGTCGATAGACTGAATATGCAGGTTGACGGTCACGGCGTCGTTTAAGTCAAGAAGATCCGCTAAAAGCCGGTCAGTAAGCTCCGGCGCCAAAATCTGCAAAAAAGAGACGGCACCGGAATGGTCGCCTACCCGGAATGTCTTTCCATCCTTTGAAAAAGACAGCCCGGATGGGGAAATGAAGTCTTTGGTAGAAAGACCGGTCTTAGGCAGATCCGACCACTGGAAATGAAACTTTTCCTGACCGTCCGGGTGAAGCTGGCCGTGAAGAAGTTCCAGACGTTCCAGTCCGTTTAAGGATCTTGACTGGACTCCAAGGGTTTTGAAATTTGCCAGCACATCCGTTTCAATGCGTTCCAGACGCATTTTCGCAGTACGCAGGTCATCTGCCTCGATCCCAAAGGTAATGTATTTGCGTTTGGTGAGACCGTTATTTCCTTTCTGCAACTGGTTCTTTAACATATCCCCGTATTCCTTGCGGATTCCGTCATACTCGTCGCCGCGGGGAGGGATTTCAATGCTTCTGGTAAAATCCTGCATATTGGCCCGCTGGTTGATAAAGGTAAGCTGCACATGGATCGAAGCATCGAAGTAATTTAAGAAATCGCAGTAACCCTCGAAGATCTGTGCTTTATCATCTGCCTGTGCAAGCTGATAGTTAATATCAAAAAACTGTACCGTTTTGGTGTAAAGGGTATCGGTCAACCGGCAGATCCCATCCCGGTACATTTCACGGTAGGGAATGCTCTGCTGGACTGTCTGCGGGGCATCTGCTTTCAGCCCGGCAAAAAAGCCGCCTTTTTTAGACGGCTTGGAACGGGCAGACTTAGTTTTGCCCTGCTTTGCATCGGCTCTGGTCTTTTTGGCCTGCCTGATATTTTTTTGCAGACGCTTTTCCTGAGCTTCCTGCTGCTTGTTTTTTGGCAATCTTTGTAACCTCCTTCTTTGACATAGATTTATACAGGTTATCCGTCCTGTATGGACGGTTCTTCGGCCAGAGCTTATAACGGAGCCGGTTCTTCAAGATCTTTTCTGCCGGCTGTCCGTCACGCTCATACATGGCGAAGAAGAAAAATGGCATCATCAGCCCGATCATCAAAAGTACAGCCGCCGAATTGCCGATCGCCCCGCGGGTAAAGAAATACACCGGAAGGCCGACAAGCCCGGCAAGGCTGAAACAAATAAGCTGGCGCTTCGTCAGATTGAAGGCCAGCTTGGTTTTAACTTTGGTTAAATCCTTTGGTACAGGTACATAAGGCATCTATACACCTCCCATCGTAATATAGTTTCCGGCCCATTACCGTACACCGAATTCGCGTACCGGTTTCTCCGCAGCCGGACATTCCCGCACTTCCTGAGCCGCATTTTGCAGCCGTGCCAAGACAGAAACAGCCGATCCTCTCTGACACAGGTATTCCTGGCTATCTCGGATTCCGGCAATATTTTCCCGAATATCCATATCCACGTCGAACACATCCGAAACCGGTAAAAGCCAACGGTCTGCAAAGTATTTCAAAGGATTCTCAAGCGCCAGCACATCATCCAACATTTCATCCCCGAACTCAAACTTTGTTGTCAGATAGGAATACGCCTCCTGCATGGCTGTAATTTCAGCAGCTTTTTCAATTAAGGATTCCTTATCTCTTGACATAAGGCTTTCCCGGTAAGCAAAGTAATTCTGTCCCAGCCGTTTCATCAGGAGTGTATATTTGTCCTGTGCGGAAGGTTCGCTTGTGAAATGTTCAAATTTTTGCTCTGCATCAATTTCTTTGAGAAGATCGCAGATCGGGAAACTATGTTCATGGTTATTTTCTTCCCAGCACCATCGGGCTACGTCCAACGGGTCCTGAAAAGAAAGAAGCGCCTCTACTTCCGCCGGGGTAAATACATGTTCAACCTTCAGATAATAGTGGAGTTCCGAAAGTCCCTGTAACTCGTAAATACTACCGATATTCTGTGCATCCAGCATATCCGCATGAACCTTCAAACACTCGTCCAGCCGTTCCATAAGCAGCCGCTTTGCATCTTGTTCTATCAAAATCACCCCTTTCGCTCCGGCATAGTCAGCGTACAGTTCACTTCATTGCCCCACACATCCCAGCCGGGTGTCTTTTGTCTTGCAAACAGTTCCACTCTGGGCTGATCGCCCATGAGTTTTACGATCTTATCCCGCACCTCGTCCGGTTTCTTGCTGTGCTGCTCAATATGGGAGATTACAAACTGATGGATTCCCGCACACTGGCGTTTCGGTCGGCCTCTGGTTGCCAGCAGGCAGACCTCCGCATTAGATCGGGTCCAAAAGCCCATGCCATAAAACCAGCTATCCGCTTTCCGGTTCTGTTTGAGCCATAGAAAAGCCAGCGTTTTATATTTGAATCCCCAGGCATCGATCACCCGGAAGGCTTCATTGAGCTGCGGGAAGGTCGCCCACAGAAAAAGGGTGCTGTCTTTTGCGGCAAGTTCCGATACCGGCAGGGCACAGATTTCTTCAATGCTCATTGTGGGGTAATGGTTCTCCGCAACGCCGCTTCCATGTTTCCTATCATAGCGCCAGGGCGGATCGGCATAGATAATGCCGTACTGTTTCGTTTCCGGCATTAGCGAGCCTGCTCATTCTTAGATGGGGCAGGTTTGGCCGGCTGTTCTTTGACCTTACCGGCATTTTCCTTCAATGCACCGGTCAGGGAAGGTTTTTCCGCAGCTCCCTTTGTTGCTTCAAGAGTTGCTTGCAAATTTTCAATAGCCTGCCCATACCCATCGATCAGAGCGTCATTAAGCTGTTTGCGGAACTCTGCCGTAACCGGCCAGCAGACATCTTTCCAGTTGCCTCCCTTATCCTGGGTTGCGGGCATATTGACATACAGCCCCTTTTCACTGGAACAGATACGGAAGCCGTCAATCTTAAAGCATCCGCCAATCGTAACATTGGCAAACGCCAGCAGGTTTCCCATTGGGGCGATCGGACGCACGCGGACATCCAGCTTCATGCCGTTTGTCATTTCCGGCGTCTGTGTCTCCGGCGCCATTTTTTCTGTATTGGTTTTACTCATATATAAAATCCTCCTTTTTAGAATTGGTTTTGTTCATGCTATCTTGCATTAAATATGGATTTGGATAACGAACCTGTCTTAAACAGGGCAAAGGCCAGCAGCACCGTATAACCCGCCGTTCCCCAGATCGCGCCGTGCACGTCGCCGGACGATGGGATAGACTGGACCAGCACTGCGTAAATGGCAACACAGATCAGGATCAAAAAACCCTGAAAGCCCAGGGCAAAAAGGGAACGCAGATACCCGGTTCCCATTTGTCCCCATTCCCGGTTTGCCATTGTGGAAAACGGGATCGGTGCAAGGCTCACGGTTAAATAAATCTCGATCATACGGCCATATACAATGACAAAGATCACGATGGACAGTACCCACATACACAGATTGATGATGTTGGTTTCCAGCCACAGTCCAATCAGTTCCCACATTCCCATTGCTTCAAGCTGGGTTTCCAGATCAGACAACGCCGCCTGCACATCCAGGTTCCCATTTATGACACCGGCACTTTGCGACACCACATTTTGGGCCACATCAAAGACCGCCATCACAATCGTAAAACAGTTGGTGAGCAGGTAAGTGGCAACAAAAGTCTTGAAAATCCACTTGAAGATGTTGAATGTATCGAATTCGTGCATGTTGTTCTTTTCGAGAATCATCTGGATCAGCTCATACACCAGAACAAAGGTCAGGATCATGCCCGCAATGGGAATGACGACGGTTTCCGAAAGATTTTGGATCATGGAAAATACGCCGCCATTCCAGCCCTGCGGGGTCTGTCCTACTTGATTTGCCACATCCGCAACCTGATTGTTGACGGAGTTGAAAATGCTGGTGTACTGTCCGGTGATCGCATCGATCAGGCCCTCTTTAATCCAGTCTGTTATCCATTCAAACAGACTGCCCATAAGTCAGCCCTTAACCGAACAGGCCGGAAAGCAGCGGGATCAGCGTTGCACCAACCAGAGCGATACCTCCGCCTGCCATAAGCTGTTTTATACCCAATTAGGTGTAAAACTCTGCTCGATGGCGG
>ENA-OOXM01000048-OOXM01000048.1-human-gut-metagenome-genome-assembly--contig:-NODE-48-length-95976-cov-8.546387_pt1 | contig 95976 bp, 84 predicted proteins | sample MGYA00241589_ERZ501347 | MGnify/ENA primary metagenome ERZ501347 (study PRJEB25962, sample SAMEA2042832) | human gut metagenome | biome: human gut; feature: human-associated habitat; material: faeces...
CAGAATTTTGATTATTAGACGTATTTTCAGTTGGGTTTTAGTTTTTCATTCAAGGCAGATGTGCAAGGATTTAATACCCTTATAACTATGATAGTTACAGACATAGTTCCATAATGTTGCTATTAATGTGTGGATTATAATTCGAATAAATCTTTACATTCCAAATTGGGAAAATTACCTTTTTAGCATACATCAGGTTGGAACTAAATGCAAGAAGGAAAAAGACCATACCCTATTTATTCGAATTATATTGACGCACGATCAATACAGTGTTAGTATATGATTTATACCAATACATGGAAAGGAGGAGTGTTATGATACAGATGAGTCTGGAGTTTGAACTTGAAAGGGCAGAAATACCGCTGGAGTATGAAAGAGTGTTTGTAAGCTTTCTTAAGGCGGCTTGCAGTGGATATTCAGAGGAAATGTTTAACGAATTGTATGGCAGTAACAAACCGGTTATCAAAACATATACTTTCAGTGTGTGCCTTCCTGGAGCAGAATTTGACAGCGATATTATACGGCTGAAAAATAATCGTATAAAGATGAGTTTTTCAAGCTGCGATATGGGACATACAATCGAGTGGTTTAATGCATTTCAACTCATGAAGTTTAAGAAATATCCAATGAACAGAAATTTCATGAAGCTGGTTTCCATACGGACGTATAATTGCAGACAGGTCACCGAGCAGGAAATCGTGATAAAAATGCAGAGTTCATTGGTTGTAAGAAAGCACGATATTGAAAAAAATACCGATGAATATCTTACATATAATAACCCGCATTTTTCAAGTGTTTTAAGAGAAAACACAGAGTTTTTCCTGAAGAAAATGGAATACGATATTTCAACCGAGGGATTCAGCATTATTCCAATCAAAGCCAGAAAAATTGTTGCGACATGTTTCGGAAGAAGGATTGATGCCAATATAGGAATTTACAAATTAACCGGTTCGACAGAACTGTTGAATTTGTTGTATCTGTCAGGCATTGGAGCGCGTCGTTCAGAGGGACATGGTAAATTTGAGATTATGATGTAAGGGAGGTGATATAGTTGGAAAGATACTATATAACAATGGGTAATTTTCTTAAAAATGCCGGCATAGTTGCTTTAAAATACATGTTGGATATGTCTTCGGCAGTCGAAGGAGAAGATTACGGAATCAGCGATGATGAGCAAAGCATATGGTTAAATATCAATTTTGCGGTGTCGGCGGATTGGACAGATATGTACTTTAAAGCATGTATAGAATGTTTTGGAAAGTATACGTCATATACCCGGATTCTTCAATATATTCGGGAACTTGTAGTAGAAATTCGCATGGAAGATTGGAAAGCAGACAAGAAAGTCAAGGAGAATCTTAAGTTTATCAATGATAAATTGCTTGCCAACAGTATAAAAAGCGGTTTTGAAAATATTAAAAACAGGATATCGAATCCTGAGACATATCTGAAATTGAAGGTATCCAAACTGAATGCAAATATGTCAAAAGAAGAGTTGATTAACCGGCTTGAAGAACTAAGGATATTTTTGGAACAGCCGGAGTGCAGGGACACTTTTATCATGAAAGGAGTTATATATAATTATATTAATAAATTCTGGACGGGTAAGTGTTTTCTAAATCGCCAGGCAGCAGCTAAAAATATGTGGGAAGAATTTGACAAAGATTTTTCAAAGCCATTCAAACGGTACTTTGAGACGGATCACAGTAAAGCCAAGGAAATATGCATTGAATGTACAGAACCGGTAAGTGGCAGTGAGAAGGTTTCTATAGCTTTTATGAATGATGTGGCAGACGATCTCGCAAGAAAGACATCTGCATTCTGGAATTGCAAAGTGGATGCGTTCTTATGTCCGGTATGTGCCTTTTTGTATGCTTCAAGTCCTTTGGGGTTCCGGCTTTCGGGAAATAAATTTTCGTTTATAAACACCAATACTTCAGTCTGTTCACTGGTTGCAGCCAATAGCAAGCATGGAGAATACAGTGAAGAGACTCCGAAAGGTGAAGATGAAAAGTATACGGCATGGTTTGCAAGAATGCTCAATAGGATATTACATGATAAGCTGGACGAGCTTAATAACATACAAGTGATTATAAGAGGTACACAGGAGCCCGATAAATATGAGTTTGCGGTAATAAGCCGTGATGCATTGCTTATTCTTAAGCAGGACAATGTCATAAAGGCATTGGAACGTCTTGGGGAACATCCATATATCAAAGACGGAAATGACTATTTGAATGTTCATGAGCAGGTGGTTATGAATGTTCTCAAATTCAGAAGTCAGAAATTCCTGTTGAACAAGGTATTAAGGCTGTCTATTGATAATTCGGGTGTAATTGCAACAGCATATTGGGTATACAAGGTATTGCTTTGGACTGATATAGTACACAATAATAAAGAAAATGGAGGTAAAGTTGAGATGAACAGAAATTCAGTTATGAACAGCGGATACGAGTTAAGAAAAGCACTTCTGGCATCCAAAGGAGCCAAAGACGATGACTGTATCAGAGGAACAATTTATCAATTGATAAATGCGATCTCAACCGGAAACAGCGGAAAATTTATGGATGTTGTATTACGATTATACAGCTCATGTAAAGTACCGGCAGAGGAGAAAGGGCAGAGCCAGCTCTTAGTTCCGAGAGAGTTTGTGAATATAATGAACAATCAGGAACTTTTTGAGGAATACGGATATGCGTTCCTTTTAGGACTTAAAGGCAGTAACTCTAAATTTAATGACAAAGATAAAATGGAGGTAGAAAATGGAAAATAAAGGTTTAACAATAACAATGGTATTTTTGGCAGAGAGTGCAAATTACGGAGAGGGTATAGGTAATATTTCCACACTTAAGAAAATGACAAGAGGAAACTATGAGCAGTATTCCTATATATCAAGACAGGCACTCAGATACAATATAATCCAGCAACTTGGATGGGATAATACTCCGGTGGACAGTAAGAGCGGAGTGGTTCAGTTTGCACCGTCGGCAGCAATAGATCAATACCCGGAAATAGACCTATTCGGATATATGAAAACCACATCCAAATCGGACGATAACGAAAAGGGAAAAGCTGCAACGAGAAGTGCTGTTGTAAGATTAAGCAATGCGATAGCTCTTGAACCATATAAGAGTGATATGGAATTTCTTACCAATATGGGGATGGCGAGAAGGGATAATCTTGAAAACGTAATAGCACAGAGCGAAATTCATCGTGCGTATTACGCATATACTGTATCGATAGATTTGGACAGAGTTGGAATTGACGGCAATCTGGAAATATCATCGGAGGACAAGGCTAAGAGAATAAAAGCTTTTCTTGATGTGGTTCTGTACTTATACAGGGACATTAAAGGAAGAAGGGAGAACCTTGCACCACTTTTTGTTATAGGAGGTGTGTATTCAAGGAAAAATCCATTTTTTGAAAACAGAATCCGTATAGACAGAAATAAAATAAATGCGGATACGCTGCTTGAAATAATGAACAGCAGTGAAGATGTAAGAAAGTCTACTGTTGCAGGTATTGTCAGCGGATTGTTTGACAATGATAAAGAACTTAAAGACAAGCTGAATGCCATGACGGTTGCAGAGGCATTTGATGAGATTAAGAAGAAAGTGGATGAATACTATGGGGAAAGCAATTAGACTTGAATGTTTTCAGAACCTTGCTAATTACAGAAAGCCCAGCAGTTTCATTATAAGGGAGTCATTTCCGCTTCCGGCTTATTCAACCGTAATGGGAATGATACATGCGGCATGCGGATATACAGAGCTTCATAGAATGAAGCTTTGTATACAGGGTGTGAATAACGGAACGATATCCGAATTGTATACTAGATATTCTTTTTCATACGGAACCAAATATGAGGCAACCAGACATCAACTTTGCGTAAAAGATGATAAAGACTACGGCGTGTTCAGGGGTCCGGCCAATGTTGAACTTGTATGTGATAATCATATGGTCATACATATCGTACCTGAAGATGAGAATGACTTTGATACGATATACCAATCATTGCTAAAGCCGTTGAATTATTTGTCTTTGGGACGGTATGAGGATCTGCTTGATATAGAGTCGGTAACAGTGGTTAATCTTACGGAAGACGAAGAAGTGATAACCGGAAATAACATATATATACCGGTTGACAGCACGGATTCTGATGGAGAACTTCTGGTGGGACCGGGAGAGGGATATACGGTATATTCCCTAACAAAGGAGTATGAGATTATTAACGGATACAGACGTTGGAAGCGTGATGGAGGAATTATTAAAGCCTATCATTATCCAAAGGGAAAAGCACTCGGACAGGCACTTGTCGATGATTCACCCTATAGGGATGTTGTAGTTCTGGCATAGGTTATAATTAAATGGAGACAATGTGGAATTATTATGTATAAAGAGGAGTTGATAAAATGGAGTTTTGGGCCAAATCGCAGGGAAAGAGTATAATAGATAAGGAGATATCCAGGCGGACTGATAGTGTCAGGCGTTTAAAGGAACTTCTTGGAAACGAACTTGAACCGGATGAATGGAAAGCGGTTGAAAGTGAGCTTAATGACATTATCAGTCGAAACGGTGAAGCGCCGGTGACATTAAAAAAACATCTGGACGATGTCACAAAATGTGCGGAAGATTTTTTCAATATATATGGCAGGTATTTTACGGAAAAGGAAAAGAAGCTGACAGTTGAAGCCTGCAGAATACACGATATAGGAAAGCTTAATAAAGTTTTTCAAGTCAAAATCGGTAACGGCAGTCTGTCTGGTAAGACAGAGGATATACCGCATGGCTTTTTAAGTGCAATTTCTGTCAGCAAAAAAGAGTTTCTGAGCAGGTTTCCGGAATGTGATATGTCTGATTTTAAGGCATTTATCACAGCGGTATATTACCATCATACAAGGAAAGACATCTGGACGGATGAACAAATTAAGGAATATTGTGAAAAATATTATATAGATTTTCTCAGGAAATACAGGAATGATGAGAATGTAAAAGTTTATCCTTCATACAGAAATAAATTATTGTTCGGACCGGGCCGGTATGGAATAGCAGAGGATGACTGGGAAAAATATGCGCTCATAAAAGGATTGCTGAATAAATTTGATTATTCGGTGAGCGCGGGATATGTAGAATCGGAGAGAAACAGTGATCTGGCAGACAGACGGCTTAAAGGTAACATTTATGATGCTTTATGCGGTAAAGGCCTAAGACCGGTACAGAAATTTATGAGTGATAATTGTGATAATAATGTTGTTGCCGAAGCGCCGACGGGTTCGGGTAAGACAGAAGCAGCGCTGCTTTGGATTAACGGTGAAAAAGCATATTATACATTACCGTTACAGATATCTTCAAATGCTATATATGATCGTATTAAAAAACAATATGGTTATGATGATGTTTCATTATTACATGCAGACTGTATGCAGAAATTCATGATAGATGGAAGCAAAGAAAATGCCTACATAAAATACGAGCGGGCAAGATTATTGTCAGAACCATTAACCATATGTACTGTCGATCAGTTATTTAAGTTTGTATATAAAGCACTGGGAACGGAAATATTTGCGGCAACATTAAAATACTCTAAGGTAGTATTAGATGAGATACAGTCATATTCACCGGGATTAATTGCAGCGTTGATTTATGGATTGAAAATGATTACCGACATGGGTGGACGGTTTGCAATCATAACGGCGACATTGCCTCCGGTGATTAAATATTTTATGGCTAGATATGGTCTTATTGAAGGGGAGAAGTATGTATATAAGGATTTCTCCGGAACCAATACAGATAAGCGACACATGGTGGATATGTATAATGGTCCGATAAATACAAGTGCCGTTATTGATGATGCCCGGAATAAAAAAGTGCTGATAATCTGTAATACGATCAAAAGTGCACAGAATATATATGCTGAGTTGAAAGAAAAGTGCGGTAACATCCATATGCTGCATTCGCATTATACCAAAGAAGACCGACGAATGATTGAAGAAAGTCTTACAGCTTTCTCGGACGATGTTGATGCTGTAGGTATATGGATAACAACGCAGATAGTTGAGGCCAGCATGGATATAGATTTTGATGTGCTTTATACTGAAATGTCCACGGCCGACAGCCTTTTACAGAGAATGGGAAGATGTAACAGAAGATATAGATATACGCCGGAAACCCCAAATATACATGTGTACTGTACCGGAAACCATACCGTATATGATAAAGAGATATATCAACGTTCTATTGATAAATTACAGTCATATCTTGGTGCTTTTTTTATCGAGGCAGATAAGAAAAAATATATTGATGAAGTTTATTGTGTCGATGAGCTTAGAGAAACAGATTATTTCAAGAAAATAGAGAAAAAACTTAGTTTTTTTGACAATCTCAATCCACTTGATTATTCAAAGGAACAGGCTGATGAGAAATTCAGGGATATTCAGAATATATCGATAATTCCGGAAAATGTTTACAATGCCAACAAAGAATTGCTTGATAATTGCTTTGACATGTTGAGTGATAGGTATACCGGAAGGGAGACCAAAAGAATCCTGAGGGAAAAAATTAGAAACAAAACTATGTCGGTCAATAAGTGGAGAGGGGGCATACTGCCGGATTTTGTAGATAAAAGCGCAATATGTAACGAAACATTAGATATTCACAGAGCTATATGCAAGTATGACTTCGATAAGGAAGGATGTACCGGGCTGGGTCTTTTTATAGAGAAAACAGATGACGGTATATTCTGGTAGAATGCGAGGATAAAAGTATGGACAGCGAAATTACAGGTATAATGGTGTACTATTATTTTGTGTGTAAGAGGAAACTGTGGTATTTTTGTCACGGCATTCAGATGGAAGAAGAAAACGAAAATGTTCAGCTTGGAAAGCTTCTGGATGATTCAAGTTACAGCAGGGATTCCAAACATGTATTGATTGATAATATGATAAATATTGATTTTATTAGAGATAAAAACGAAGTGCACGAAGTTAAGAAAAGCAAAGCTATTGAAGATGCAGGAATATGGCAGTTAAAATATTACCTTTATTATCTAAAAAATAAAGGTGTCAATGATGTAATAGGAAGCATAGATTATCCGCTTCTAAAAAAGAAGATACATGTGGAATTATTAGAAGAAGATGTCAGAAATTTGGAAAAAGTTTTAAAAGACATACAATGTATAAGAGATACAAATACAAACATAGAACTTGAAAAAAAGAGCATATGTAATAAATGCGCTTATTATGATCTATGTTTTGTATAACGGTAAGGAGGTTTAAAGTGAAACAGAGTTTATACATATATAATAACGGTGATTTAAGGCGTAAGGACAATACGCTTCAGTTTACAAATTACGAAGGAACCAAAAGGGATGTTCCGATAGAACGTATTTCTGATATATATGTTATGTCCGAAATGACTTTTAATACACCCTTTTTCAATTATATAGCACAGTATGGTATTCCTATTCATTTTTTTAATTACTTTAATTTTTACACAGGTAGTTTCTACCCAAAGGAAAGCAATCCGGCAGGGGCACTTCTGGTACAGCAGGTAGAGCATTATACGGATCATGAAAAGCGGCTTAAGATTGCCGTCAGAATAATACAGGCTGCGGCGTATAATATTTACCGAAATCTAAGATACTATAACGGAAGAGACAAAGATGTATCGGTGTATATGAAGGATATAGATGATATCAGAAATCATCTTGACAGAGCAAAAAGTATAGAAGAGTTAATGGGTATGGAGGGGAATATAAGAAAAAGGTATTATGCCGCGTGGAATGCAATTATAAATCAGAATATAAATTTTGAAAAGCGGGTAATGCATCCACCGGATAATATGATAAACTCATTAATTTCCTTTGTGAATTCTCTTGTATATACGAGGATTCTGAGTGAAATATATCACACGCAATTGAATCCAACAATAAGCTATCTGCATGAACCTGGTGTGAGAAGATTTTCTCTCTGCCTTGATCTGTCAGAGATTTTTAAACCACTTATAGGTGACAGATTGATTTTTTCGCTATTAAATAAGAACCAGATAACAGAAGATTCATTTACAGAAGAATTGAATTTCTTACATTTAAAAAAATCAGCTTCGCAGTTGATTGCATCAGAGTTTGAAAACAGAATGAAGCAGACGATTATGCATAAGGAAATTGGTAGGCAGGTATCATATCAATATCTCATGCGGTTAGAGTGCTATAAACTGATAAAGCATCTGCTTGGAGAAAAAGAATACGAAGGGTTCAGAATATGGTGGTAGAAAATGTATGTGATAATGGTGTATGATGTGTGTCAGAACGACAATGGACGTAAAAGGTGGGCTCATATTTTTAAAACCTGTAAAAAATATATGTCCCATATTCAAGATTCGGTATTTGAAGGCGAATTGTCCAATGTGCAGTTGACAAAAATGCAGAAAGAATTAGAACCCTATATTGATGAGACGCAGGATTCAGTAATTATTTTTAAAAGCAGGCAGCAACGATGGTTGGACAAAGAATTCTGGGGTAAAAAGGAAGATCTGACGAGTTTTATGCTTTGACTGTCGGTACGTAATATTGTAAAATAACAGGGAGATCGACAATCCTTATTTTATCGGTGATAATCCAGATATTGCCGGAACACGTCAATATAAATATAATTGATGTCTGCTTGGTCGACAGAAGTGCAACGATTATTCTAATAGATATAAGGCTTCTGAAGATCTGGGTTGAAATAGATACATAGTGGAATGTAAATGATTACTATTTCAAGTATCAGTATATTTTCTTTAAGGGTTGAAATAGATACATAGTGGAATGTAAATAAAGATTACATTCATAATGACGGTACTGGCGATTCAGAGTTGAAATAGATACATAGTGGAATGTAAATAGATAACCGACTAAAAAAATCGAATCAAAAAGAAACGTTGAAATAGATACATAGTGGAATGTAAATTTAAGAAGTCTCTTAAAGATGCCGACAGCTCCGCCGGTTGAAATAGATACATAGTGGAATGTAAATGTTATTAACATCACTAACTAGAAAGGGGGCGAAAGCGTTGAAATAGATACATAGTGGAATGTAAATTTTGATACAAGTATCATATTAAATTATTTATCAAGGTTGAAATAGATACATAGTGGAATGTAAATTGATTTATAAGGCTTAAAAAAAACAGTGCTACAGGTTGAAATAGATACATAGTGGAATGTAAATTTTAATCCAGCGCCGGACATGCTGGAAGTATTCAGTTGAAATAGATACATAGTGGAATGTAAATATGTTTACTACACTTGTCAAGATTTTTCGTGCCACCGGTTGAAATAGATACATAGTGGAATGTAAATTATAGCATGGGTACTTATTTGACTTTGGTTTATAACGTTGAAATAGATACATAGTGGAATGTAAATATGTAAAGGAAAATACAAATCAAGTGGGTTGTTCATGTTGAAATAGATACATAGTGGAATGTAAATTAAGTAAATACTCTAAATAAATTACAAATCAGATACGTTGAAATAGATACATAGTGGAATGTAAATAACAACATCAGTTTTACGACCAACGCAAAGGTCAGCGTTGAAATAGATACATAGTGGAATGTAAATTAGTTAAAATACCATTGTTACCGAAAAGTCCGAACCGTTGAAATAGATACATAGTGGAATGTAAATTATACAAACGTAGTAACGGAACGAAGTAGCTTATCGGTTGAAATAGATACATAGTGGAATGTAAATTAAGAAAGCAAAACCTCACGAACAGAGGGAGCAGTAAGTTGAAATAGATACATAGTGGAATGTAAATCAGATGTTGCGAAGATTAATGGAGAAGATGCTTATAAGTTGAAATAGATACATAGTGGAATGTAAATGCATATTTGCGCCTATTTTTACGCTGGGAGCCGGTTGTTGAAATAGATACATAGTGGAATGTAAATGAATGTAAATTGGATGTCGTAATGCCAGCGCTGCAAGTTGAAATAGATACATAGTGGAATGTAAATCGGGAATATATGCAAGTGGCTAAGCTGACAAACAAAGTTGAAATAGATACATAGTGGAATGTAAATAAGAACCAGGTTGCAATCTCAGTCATTGAGGACAGGTTGAAATAGATACATAGTGGAATGTAAATTCATATGGTGAAATTTCTGATGTTATTGGTGATTTAGTTGAAATAGATACATAGTGGAATGTAAATATGGGATATAAGCTAGAAGATAAAAAGATAGTTAAGGTTGAAATAGATACATAGTGGAATGTAAATACATTTAACTGCCTGCCGAGAGAAGAGGGCGATAAGTTGAAATAGATACATAGTGGAATGTAAATACATTTAACTGCCTGCCGAGAGAAGAGGGCGATAAGTTGAAATAGATACATAGTGGAATGTAAATAACAGAGCTTAGAAAAGCCAACCCTAATATGGGCGTAAGTTGAAATAGATACATAGTGGAATGTAAATAAAAGGTCGCTTTTGTATAAGTGTGTTGTCATAATTGTTGAAATAGATACATAGTGGAATGTAAATGAAAGTCTTTAAAACGATTACCTGCGATAACGGTGGTTGAAATAGATACATAGTGGAATGTAAATAATTTTGTATCTGTCAGACACGAAACTGGTAAAGAGTTGAAATAGATACATAGTGGAATGTAAATTACTGCATCTGGAACTGGTGTATTATTACATTGTTGTTGAAATAGATACATAGTGGAATGTAAATATAGTCTACAAGCTCATGCTGATCATCTAACTTAAGTTGAAATAGATACATAGTGGAATGTAAATGAGCCTTGTTAAGTTTATCTTTCGTCTCTTCATATAGTTGAAATAGATACATAGTGGAATGTAAATTATATCCTGACAGTCCTGCAGAAATCTCTTGCGGGTTGAAATAGATACATAGTGGAATGTAAATGATACCGATTACGAGATTGTTGTAAGAAAAGGTAGGTTGAAATAGATACATAGTGGAATGTAAATTAGCAAGAGCGTGTCAGGCATCCAAAGAAGATATGCGTTGAAATAGATACATAGTGGAATGTAAATGGTTATGGCTGTACTCTGATACTGATAGCTGCTATGGTTGAAATAGATACATAGTGGAATGTAAATGTTAACAAAATCTGATAAAGTCCAACTTGACGAAGGGTTGAAATAGATACATAGTGGAATGTAAATGAACTCGCCGACATCATCGGTCAGAGGTGTAGTGAAGTTGAAATAGATACATAGTGGAATGTAAATTATGCTGACTGAGATACAACAATGTCACCATTTGCTGTTGAAATAGATACATAGTGGAATGTAAATATTAAGACAACCGGAATGGAATATGCAAGTGAAATGGTTGAAATAGATACATAGTGGAATGTAAATATCCTTGGCGGTGCTGTTGGTTTATTTACGCGTTTAGTTGAAATAGATACATAGTGGAATGTAAATTAACTTAACTACCTCCATTACTCACGATTAAGCATCGTTGAAATAGATACATAGTGGAATGTAAATGAAACAGGAAGAAAAAGAAGAAAAAAATTCAAGCATGTTGAAATAGATACATAGTGGAATGTAAATACAGTCACAATCGAGGAATAGACCGGAACAGCATCAGTTGAAATAGATACATAGTGGAATGTAAATCAAGTTCAGGTTGTAATGCTTATTTGCGAGCTCAGTTGAAATAGATACATAGTGGAATGTAAATGAAAATACATACAATCGATTTTCGGATGGAGAAAACGTTGAAATAGATACATAGTGGAATGTAAATGGTTATGGCTATATTCTGATACTGATAGTTGTTACGGTTGAAATAGATACATAGTGGAATGTAAATCAGGATTATTTGACGAATATATTAACAAGTACAAAAGTTGAAATAGATACATAGTGGAATGTAAATAAGGTTAAGAAGGTTACCAGGAAGGTGGAAGTCTCGTTGAAATAGATACATAGTGGAATGTAAATGCCTTTACGCAAATAAAACATATAATTGTCATTCAGTTGAAATAGATACATAGTGGAATGTAAATGACAGTGAGATATAGAATGCACCGTCATCGAAGATAGTTGAAATAGATACATAGTGGAATGTAAATATATTAATGATATTTTGGTCGGTTAGTTAGGCCTTAGTTGAAATAGATACATAGTGGAATGTAAATATAAAAGTATACGCTATTGTTTGTAATAATTCATCAGTTGAAATAGATACATAGTGGAATGTAAATCTCATTACTTGTGACAAAGTCAAAGCACTTACCAGCGTTGAAATAGATACATAGTGGAATGTAAATATTCAGAATTGTTAATATAAACTGCATAAAGCAGAGTTGAAATAGATACATAGTGGAATGTAAATGAAGATTACGCGGATTTTATGGAGGATTAGGTTATGTTGAAATAGATACATAGTGGAATGTAAATTGATCTTATAAGTCATATAATCAGTATCAACCGCGTTGAAATAGATACATAGTGGAATGTAAATAAAGGAAACCGCCTTTTGCATGAAATGGATCAGAAAGTTGAAATAGATACATAGTGGAATGTAAATAAAGATGATATAGCTCAAATTCCTAAAGAGTTTCAAGTTGAAATAGATACATAGTGGAATGTAAATTTATTTCCTCACGCACATTCGGGGTTTGCCCGAATGTTGAAATAGATACATAGTGGAATGTAAATTTCTGCTATTCGTATGACAAAGAATTGGGTATTTTAGTTGAAATAGATACATAGTGGAATGTAAATGATTACTATTTCAAGTATCAGTATATTTTCTTTAAGGGTTGAAATAGATACATAGTGGAATGTAAATTACTTATGTACATCGATAAATTCAGAATTACGCTGGGTTGAAATAGATACATAGTGGAATGTAAATGACTACGTCATCGACATAATAATATCTGCCGGCCCAGTTGAAATAGATACATAGTGGAATGTAAATACTAACCGTTTAACTGCTGATAACGTTTTGCCAGAGGTTGAAATAGATACATAGTGGAATGTAAATACAAGTACCAAGCCAAGGGCAAAACCCTCTAATAAGTTGAAATAGATACATAGTGGAATGTAAATTATGAAGGAGATTAAAATGAAAGACCGTGAATGTAGTTGAAATAGATACATAGTGGAATGTAAATGATGAAGTATATGATATGTGCGTTCAAAACAAAAAGTTGAAATAGATACATAGTGGAATGTAAATGAAGAGGGCGCACCAGAGCCACCATTGGCGTTATAGTTGAAATAGATACATAGTGGAATGTAAATAGATAGCCAAGATGTAGAAAATCGCATACAATTAGGTTGAAATAGATACGTAGTGGAATGTAAATACGAGAAGAAGCGGAGTTGATACAACAGTTTCTCCGGTTGAAATAGGTACATAGTGGAATGTAAATACAAGTGACAATATCAGAGATAAAGTGAGCGGTAAAAGTTGAAATAGATACATAGTGGAATGTAAATTGGGTAAAAAATGGATTTGGTTTATTTGGAAACAAGTTGAAATAGATGCATAGTGGAATGTAAATAGATAATAGTCTTTTATTATCTTCTTTGCTGTTGGTTGAAATAGATACATAGTGGAATGTAAATAAGCACTCGCCCACACTTCCGTGTACGTCTGACCTTGTTGAAATAGATACATAGTGGAATGTAAGTCCCACACACTCACTCTTGCGGTTGAGTCAACAATCGGTTGAAATAGATACATAGTGGAATGTAAATTTGATTGATACTGCGCTCGGTGTTGGATTTCCAAGGGTTGAAATAGATACATAGTGGAATGTAAATGTTAATAAAAAAACGGCTTGATTTTGAGAGGGCGCGTGGTTGAAATAGATACATGGTGGAATGTAAATACAAGTTACTTGTCCTGGAACATTAACTCTTTCAGGTTGAAATAGATACATAGTGGAATGTAAATTAATATTCAAGTATTCTGTAAAGCACACCGCACCGCTACAGCACCGACGAGACGGTTTGAGAACCTTGTAAGTAAATAAAGGTGCAAAGCTTACCTGATTACTTGATTATTTGAATTTTTGTTTGAGAGCCTTGTGAGTTGTAAATGTCAATATAAAAATGCTCAAAAAGTGGAAAATAAAAATGTACATTTTCCAGAGTGCTGCTGATATGTAATCACTTGATTTTAGAATTTGGAATAATTGAGTTGTTGTAAAACATAATGGTAAAGAAATCATCTGCATATCTCAACAGGAATTATAATTCGGTATGCACAAAAACGAATCTAAAAGGTGATTTCCATATCACCAGGCAGCTGATGTAAAATCGTCCGGAATATTCAACAAGACAGAATTTGAAAGTAAAAATTCTTATAAAAACTTGCATTTTTTCAATATTTGATGTATATTATAGATACTAATTGGGGTATGCATTTGCGGATGCATACTTGAGAGAGTCGGAGTAATCCGGCTCTCTTGTTTTATGTGTCATGTAAATAACTCGCTCTAGCATCTCCAGCCTTCCCCACTCCGAATCCTGTTTATTGGACACATCAATCAGTACAATGTGAATCAGTTGAGAGATTTCATCTCCTGGTTCTTATTTTTTTATGGGAAGGAAGAGGTACAAATGAATTTTGACACTCTGTATTATATCAGAGACTACAGCGGAAATTACTACAAGGTCGACAATAACGACCAGCTGGTGGTGGCAGATAGCGAGAAAAATGCAATGATATTTACATATGCGCAGGCGAACAGAAGACTTTCGGCCGGAAAGAAAATGGCTTTTTATTACATGGAACAAATGCAGGAGGGAGCGGTTGAAAGGGAAGCAGCCGATGAGGAAGAATGTGAATATACATCGACTGTTAAAGAACTGACCTATGATGAGGTGGCAGAGCAGGTGGATAAGAATGCGGCATCATATGATCTGTCAGAAATTGATTGGGAAGAATATCTGGAACATTTTGCATATGTGGCGGAGGGACTTAAGAATTACAGGGATGAGTTGTCGAAGAAACAGTCGGACATGGATCAGAAGATATGTGATATATTGCATTATATTGAACTCTGTGAGACTGATGACAGAGAGGCGATAGATTTGATTGAGCTGCTCAGGGTGTGTCGGGAGAATAGGCGGGATATTATGGATGAGTTGTCCAGAATAGAATATTTTCAGAGTAATCTGGGAACCAATGCCAATGTAGCCAAAGCAAAGCAGGCTCTTAAAAGCATCAGGGGCTTGGAAACCAGGAAATATACACCCCGTAAGTATGAGGAACTTTTTGAGAATTGCACATTCAGGTGCAGACATACACATGTGGAAGATCTGAAGCCGGTACGAACGAACGCGGATGATGACGGGACGCAGGTTGATAAAGAAAATACATATGAAAGTGAAGGCGGTGAATTTACGATGACGGATGATAAAAGATACACAATTTATGATGGAAAAGATAATGACTGGCTGGGGTTTGCAAGGCAGCAGGCTGATTTTTACAGGAATGCGGGACAGCATATGACAAATCTGAGGGTGGATATCGCTGAAATTGATGATGAGATTGAAAACATTCTGATGGAAACGGAAGATGCGAATTGCAATGTGGCGCAAGGGTATAAGGTGTTTAAGAGACTTAAAGAACTCAGGCTCGAAAGAAAATCAAAAACGACTGAATTAAATTGCCTGTATGCATTGACAGATTATGTGGATTGCGATGCGCTTGCGGATACATTTGAGGCTAATCTTTCTGAGATTGAGGATATTATGGGCATTTCAAAGCCGAATGATGTGACTGAGATAAAGGCAGCGGCAGATAATTGCAATGAGGAGATACATATAGTTGAGCCTGTCAACGACCTGGTCGGATAAAATTCGGCTTTGAGAATATAGCAGGTTTAAAGTCTGCTGATTTCCACCCAGAAGCTTACCTGCCCCGGTTTGCCGACGCGGGAAATCAGATTGGTCATGCGGATGCGCCCGTTGGATACCGGCAGACTGTGAATGTAGTAAGTACCACTGCGGACGCCGATTGACGGGCCGGTCTCAGCATTGTAAACCGGAACGGATGAGAGACGGAATGCGTTGCCGGGAGTATACGAGCGCGCGGAAACATTAATAGTGCCGGGTGCATCGGGTGAACTGTATCCAAGAACAGTTCCGTCCGGGGCGATTACATCGACCGTATAAGTTCCGGAAGGCAGGGTGGATGAATCTATGTGTATATCATATGCATGATATCCATTGCCCTTACCTGAGACCGCCAAATCGGACCTGTAAGAGGATGCCTTGCCGGAAAAAGTTTTAACGACCGTACCGGAACGGAGAAGCCGGACGGTGGCATATTCTGCGGCATCATCGATGCCATTCCAGAGCCAGCCGCTTACGCCGGAGCCGGAAATATTGTCAATGAATCCGCTATATTTTTTCCGGATGGGCAGGGAGGCATTGATATAACGTGTGGGGTCGAGCCAGGTAAAAAGACGTTCGTCGTTCAGGGAAGAGGATGTCTTAATGGGAGATTTGTAATTGCGCAGTTCCCAATGAAGGTGGGCACCGTGGCTGCTGCCTGTGTTGCCCATAAGACCGATACGGGTACCGGGCATCACAGTGTCACCTTCCCTGACGTAGACTTTTTCAAGGTGGGCATAGACAGTACAGAGTGTGTCAGAGTGGCGGAGAATGATGTAATTTCCGTACCCCATGCCTTCACGGTCGGGTACACCGTTGGTGCCGGAGAGATAGTTTACACATTTTATTACGGTGCCGAGCGAATGGGCGGTTATATAATCAATCTGAGACTTGTATTTTACGATATCAATACCGAGTGCCCAGCCGCGCCCGGTTTTTTTGTTTGATACATGAAGACGGTAAGGATATGAGACCTGATTATCGCCTGTTTCCAAAATACGGCTTTTAGTGTTCGTCATCGGAGTCCTCCTTTACTTCCGGAAGACCAACCAATGAAGTCAGAACGGACATTATTCCGGCAAGCAGTGATGTGGATGCGACCATTCTCCAATCTACATTCTGCAGGGCAAGTGATGTGCCGATGGCTGCTATGGCGGTTTGCGCGATTGACCGGACAGCACGGATGGCCGCGGCTTTGAACCAGAGTTTACGGTTGTACTTGAACATTTTTGAAAAATCCTTTCATGATGAATATGTATGGACTGAGCACTGCCATACAACAGCGCTCAGTAAATTTAATCGTCAAAGGCCGGATTAATCGCGTATATATTTTTGCAATCAAGTTTATCCTGAGTGATATTGAGTGCCTCGCCGAAACGCTGGAAGTGTACGATTTCACGTTCACGCAGGAAACGTAACGGAGCTACTATGTCGGGATCATCCAGAACACGAAGAAGGTTATCATATACGACTCTAGCCTTCTGCTCGGCGGCGAGATCCTCTGTGAGATCGCAGATAGGATCGCCTTTTACCTGAAATTCGCATGCATTGAACGGGATGCCTCCGGCCGCCTGCGGCCATACACCGACAGTGTGGTCGGTGTAATATGGGGCGAACCCGGAATTCATGATCTGTTCCGGAGTGAGATTTCTGGTAAGCTGGTGAACCATTGTGGCAACTATCTCAAGATGCGCTAACTCTTCGGTGCCGATATCCGTAAGCAGTCCGGCAACTTTATTGTCAGGCATTGAATAGCGCTGTGAGAGGTAACGCATGCTGGCACCCATTTCACCGTCCGGTCCACCATACTGGCTGATGATTATCTGTGCCGCCTTCGGGTCGGGCCGCTTGATGTTTACCGGAAATTGAAGTCTTTTTTCATAAACCCACATTATTCCATTCCTCCTTCCCATGGCCAAGGCCCGTCAATCCAGTCAAAACGACTGTTACATGTTACGTGATATTTGTTGAGGGGACCGTACCATTCAGCATAATTCTGAACGGCGGTGTCATATTCATGGTGTATTTCATGATAACGCGCAAGAGAACGGCAGTCATCGGGATGCGTGTCAAGGTAAAGTCCGATATCATCGATGTAGAATCCCAGCTCCATTATTCTGCGCATGAGAGTGCACTTGGAAGGTCTGTTTGATGTGTTGGTGTTGTTCATCGTCTGCATCCTCCTTTGCCTATAAATGGTTTATCAAGTTCTTTATAGATTGTTCCTTTAATGAGAGCGGTAGAAAGGTCATATTCGGGACTGTTGCTTTTCTGCCAGACAACCCCGGCCATTGCAAGAGGACCGCGTGCATTTACAAAAATATCCTGACACCATTCGCCGGACGCATCGGTCTGTAAGGGAACCGGGCATTGCATGCGTTCCGGAGTGGCACAGGAATTTTCATTACGAGGCTGTACCCTGTTGCATCCGGATGCAAACCTGTTATTGTAATAAGGCATAAATCAAACTCCTTTTGCATATATTGTTGTTTAGTTTAGAGTATGTGGAAAATAATATTCTGTGATAAAAAGAAACGGAGTGTTATTATAATAAATAACACTCCGTAATAATAGCGGTATAATCAGGTCTCCAGGTTCTGCTGCATTACATCTGATCCGATATTGGTGTCAAGTTCATCATTCATATCGGTTCTGAAAGGCGATGCGGCAAGGCCGTTAGCACCAAAAAGAGTCGGTGTGCAATAGTTGCTCCAGCAATATCTTGCGTAAACCGGTTCCTTGACATTCCCGGAAGAAAATTCAATCGAGGAGTCCTTAACTTTGATATCGGCCGGATGGAAAATTTTATCGGCACCGGCAATTTCGTAATATTCAGGCTCACCCTTTAACACAAGACCACCTTTGCAATGTTTAAAAAATGTCTCAATGACATTGCCGTGAATTTCCTTGTGGGTGTATACGGGACCGAAAGCATCCTCTTCATCAATAAGACCGTAAGGCTTGTACTCGGCCTGAAGAGCGAGGCGGTAACCGACAGGGCCTTTATTGACCGGATGAATTTCATTGTACTGACCGCAGTCCGGTATTACGGCGATACCGGTATTTGCAACGGTGTCAAATACATGCATCTGTGCTTCGCGTAAGATAGGCCAGTTCTTGAAATCAGGGCTTCCGGAATATTTGTGCATAGGGAGCTGGGTTATGATGAAAGTAAGACTTTCGTCTTCCCAGTCTTTACGCCAGAGTCTGATAAGGTTAGTGAGAAGTCTGTCATACATTCTCGGACGCATGTCGTCGTTCTCGCCCTGATAATATATGAAACCTCTAAGCGTGTAAGGGCTGATTTTACGAATCATCTGCCAATACTGTCCTGTAGGACGGAACGGGTTATAATTATTGATAGGACCCGGCCATTTACATTCTCCGATTATTTTCTGCGCCTCAAACCAGTCCGTATCAGGGTGCTCTGAGAATAACTTCTGGGAACGCTCATTCCATGCAGTATCATACACGACATATTCATCATAATCCTTGCGCTGTACATCCAGAGGGATGTCCTTGTTGCGCTCATCAAACTCATCCATATATATACGGGTTTCGTCATCTGCCGTAATGGCTTCACGGCTCATCCAGCAGCTTGCGGAAGTGCCGCCCCAGTTGCATCCGATAATACCGATTGTAACGCCGAGATCTTTTGATAGTTTTTCCGCAAAAAGATAACCTACTGCCGACCAGTCCTTGAAACCTTCGTCATCAGCAAGCTGCCAGTGTGCATTGTCGAAAGCCTCATAATATTCGTCTGTCACATAAGCAAACTTCGGTGTATAGAAAAATCTCACGTTAAAATCACGGTCTTTGACATCCTTTACACGATCCCAGTCAGTGCAGGATGAAATCACAAATTCCATGTTGGACTGTCCGCCCGCGAGCCATACCTCTCCGATGGCAATGTTATTTAATACAACCTTGTCTTCACCGCATACGGCTGTGAGCGAGAGATTAGTGGCCGCACTCATAGGTGCCAGTTCGGTTTCCCAATAACCGTTGTCATCGGCGGTGGCCGACACGGTCCGACCGTTGAAATCAATTGTAACCTGTCTGCCGGCAGCTACATTACCGAACAGCTTAACGGCCTTGTCACGCTGGAATACCATGTTGTCGGTAAAGACAGCGGCGAGTATTTTTTTCTTCATAATGACCTCCATATATAATTATTGTATGGGTTCGCCGTAAAGCAATCCCCTTGAGCCGGTGGCGATGTAAAACCGGCCGAAACTGCGGGAATCTCCGCAGATGCAGTCTATCTGGCCGAACATCTGGTTGTCGTTATTGATACGGAGCCATGATGCACCGTCGTCATCGGAACGGTAGAAACCGTACACACCGTCAATAATTGCGGCGGCATAAATTGATTTCAGGCCACGGAGAAAATCTCCGTCAGGACCTATACCAAGACCGATGCGGTAGAATGTCTTGTTACCATCGGTAATTTTCTTAAAAGTAATTTTATCATTGGTAATATTATACTGCATCTTCCAGATGCCGTCTACCCCAAGCGCCATGTAGAATGTGCCTGTGCGGCCGCGTTCTATGCACAGGGAAGATTTGTCCATTGTGTCAATCAGGTTGAGAATACATTCCGGAACATCATCCGGAACCGGATATTGTACGAATGTATCGCCGGTATCATGACTGATATATATTTTGCGCGTTGTATCGAATGCATACACAATCTCCGGATTAACGCGGTCAGCATATACTTTGGCAAAACCATCCGTCAGGATATTGCCGTCTGCATCATAAAATACAGAATGGCGGAATGTGCGGCCGCAGTCGTGGCTTACAAGCACCGCCACAAGCGGCAGAAAAATTCTGTCAGCAGGTGTCCATATGATTGAATTGCCGTCAGCGGTTATCGTAACCCATCCGGCATTCTGGTTTACCATTGAAATGCGGTGTAAAAGCGTGTCCGTATATTCATCAATGCCGAAAGGAAGATCAAGATGTGTAAAAGTACGGCACTGGTCATTCGACAGAATAAGGCCACCCGTAGTCATGCCGGTCCAGTTGCCCCTTGCGGTAACGACAACGCGATTCGGATTATTGTCCGTGTAATCGGCATTAATACATGTTATATACCGGTTACCGTCTGCGTCGGCAAAAGAATTGGTGCAAGGAGTGTCTGTTTTGGTAAAAGCAAAACCGCCGAGGTCACCGACTGCATCGATTGCAATCACATCACCGGCGTGCGGACTGTACACATTGATATGCACGGTTTCCTCTATCCCAAGGCAACGGTCGCACCATTTACAGTCGTCAGACGTGAAATTATATGTTCCGAATACACCTGTTCCTGTATTAAAAATAACATCATTATAATCAAACGGATTTATTTTGATATCGCTGAGCCAGTGAATAAGTGATGTGTTACCGTTAAATTCCGGCTTCATATATGATGTATTAAAATAAATTCTGTTATTATCAAGCTTATGGAGATTAACCTCCCATGTATCGCCGTAATCCCTGGATATGAATACAATATCACCACGCTTCTCACTGAGGGTGGAAGCAGCTAACAGCCCCGGAACCTGAGGTGATGAGCATATTCCGCCGAATCCGCACTCATTGGCCCTGTCACGGCTATAGGAATACGGACCGCCGCATGGTGTGATATCATCATATGAACCGAGATGTCCGGATTGATCAACCGGATAGCGGAGTATTTTACCGCCTGCGGCATCACCGGAATCACAGCTGTATCCCTCGTCATCAATCTGGCTTTTCGGACCGTTGCATGATAATGTGACATACAGGTAACGGCCATCGTAATCGTAACGTTCGGCAGTGTAACCCTTCATGCGTGCGCCGTCAGGGACAAGGCAGTCAGGCATCGGCAGTTCTTCCCAGGTGCCGCCGGTATCGTATGATACATATAAGCTATGGCCGCGTGTAAGTCCGTCAGAAGATTTATTGTTAATGCCGGCGGTTCCGAGAACCAGAGTCCCGGAATCCGGATGAACCCAGACAAAAGTACAGTTAAGCTCATTGGCTCTGCTGCCTGCGGCTATTGATATACTCTGCCAGGTCATGCCGCCATCGGATGTGCGAAGCAGCCCGCCGCGCTGACTTGCAAAATAAAGTACGTCAGGATTATTATAATCTACTACAAGACGCATGCCGCATCCGCGTCCCGGAAAATTTCCGTGAACAACACACGGAAGTTCACTGTAACGGAATGTTTTACCATAGTCATCCGATACGGCAAATATGCCGTTAACACCCGGTTTACGGCGCCAGTCACTAAGTCCGCATGCAATGTATAACATTGCGGGATTATGCGGGTCGAGTGCAATAGCGGACGGATAACATTCGGCCGGGTTAATATGTGTTACATGGTCCATAAGGCTTATCCATGTGTCATTATCATAGTCATAGCGGTATACGCCTCCGATATCCGTGCGGCAGTAAAGCAGGTTCTTACATGCGGGATGATAAGCAAAACCTGTTACATATCCGCCGCCAGGAATGGACATATGACCGTATTTGTATTGAATATTTTTCATAAGCAGAAAAATCTCCTAGTAAATCTTGTATTCTTTACCCTCTCTTACGAACACCGGAATAATATCAAGCGGAGCATCCACAATTACATTCTGGCCGCCGTCAAACATTTTGCCTGATGCGGCATCCTTCCAGCGCGTTCCCGCAGGAAGATATACGGAACGTGTGAATGTCTGTGCTTCCATAACTGGTGCAACAAGAATATCCGGTCCGAACATATACTCGTCCTCGTATCCCCAGCATGTCTTATCTTCCGGAAAATCATAGAAAAGCGGTCTCATAACCGGTGTTCCGTGAAGATGTGCTTCCATCATGCAGTTTCTCACATAATCTCTTAAATTCTCTCTTATGAAGAGGAATTTCTTCATAATCTCGTAATTCTCCTCGCCGAAACTCCAGACTTCATTGTCCTGTCCTGATGAGAATGTGCGGACACCGTCTATATATTCGACTTCACGCTCATAATAAGGAAGTCTTTCACCGTGAAGACGGAATACAGGACAGAATGCTCCCCACTCAAACCATCTTACAAGAAGCTCCCTGAAAGCAGGATCTTTGCCATCGCCGCCTACAAAACCACCGATATCGCTTGTCCACCATGGGATACCGGCAAGACCCATTGAAAGACCTGCCTGAAGCTGCTCCCTGAAAGCGCGGAAAGTTGAACATATATCGCCCGACCATGTGAGAGTGCCATATTTCTGGCTGCCGGCCCAGGCGCATCTTACAAGGCTCATGATGTCTTTTTCACCGACGGATTTCAGACCGTCATAGAATCCTTTGGCATACATTACCGGATAAATGTTAGTGCACTGGAGCGCCGGGCCTTCATAGTATCTGAATACATCGAAATCATACGGACCGTATTCCGGTTCAGCTTCATCAAGCCAGAAACAGTGGATGCCCTTATCGTAATAATTCTCTTTGCAACGGTCCCAGACAAACTGTCTTGCTCCCGGATGTGTTGCATCGAAAAATGTGGTATCACCCATCCAGTTCATATGGAAACCTGAAGCACGGTCGGTCTTTACAAGGTAGCCGCGGTCGTTCATCTCGCCGTAATTGATGGATTTCTCATCAATGGTAGGCCATACGGAAACTGCAAGTTCCACTCCCAGTTCTTTGAGCTCACGGACCATTCCTTCAGGATCCGGCCAGTCACGCGGTTCAAATCTGAAATCACCCTGTCTTGTCCAATGGAAAAAATCAATTACAACAACATCCATAGGCAGGCCGCGTCTCTTGTGCTCACGGACAACTTTCATAAGTTCATCCTGCGTTCTGTATCTTAATTTACACTGCCAGAAGCCGAGACCGTATTCAGGCATCATAGGGGAAAATCCTGTAGCACGGGCATAATTCTCCTCTATTGCCGCAGGAGTATCTCCTGCGGTTATGAAATAATCAAGTTTTTTGGTGCTCTGTGCAGTCCATTCGGTCTTGTTGTTTCCGAATACAACATTGCCGACAGCAGGATTGTTCCAGAGAAAACCGTATCCTCTGCTTGATATGTAAAAAGGAACACTGGCCTGACTGTTGCGGTGGCAGAGTTCAAGAACGGAACCTTTCTTATCGAGGCTCTTATCCTGATACTGGCCCATTCCGTAGATATGCTCGTCATCAAAAGCTTCAAATCTGGCTGCGAGAGAGTAATCATTGGTTCCCGGAATCGGCTTAAGTTCACGGCCTTCAACTCTTATCGGGACACTGTAGCGGTCTATTCTGTTACGATTGCGCCAATATTCCTCAGTGAGGAGTTCACCCTTATCGTTATAGAAGGAAATCCAGCCTTCAAAAGAAACTTTGGCGGTAATCTTACCGTTGGTTATGGATGCTTCCATGGACGACTGCGAGTGTTTCTTAATTTCTTCTTCGCTGTGCCACCATGGCTCGGTTGTATCAATCTCATGGATATCTATATGACTGTCGGTGCAGGCAGGCTCCACTGTAAGAGCCCAGTTATGTTCATCCATCTTATTTTCCCTGGTCATGCGGACTCTGAGAGAATCCGCGCCCCATGGCGTGATCATTACAACTGCAGAACCGTATTCTATAAGCAGTGAGTTGTCTTTTTGTGAAAATCTCATAAAAACCTCCATTAAAAACATAATAAATATATGATTTCATTGTACAAAAGTGTCAATATGCTTTCAAGCAAAAAAATTTGATGTTTTTTACAGAAAACTATTGACATTCTGAAAAAGTGTGTTATAGTGTTTATAGAACAGATAAAACAGATAGGAGGGATTTTTATGAATATACAGAAATTTACACAGAAATCGGTGGAAGCACTGCAGGATTGTGAGAAGTTAGCATATGAATACGGTAATCAGGAAATAGATCAGGAACATCTCTTAAGATCACTTGTGGATCTTGATGACAGCCTGATTGCCAGTCTCCTTGAGAATATGGGCGTGGATCTTGCCGTATTCCGTTCGGAGGTAGATGCAGCACTTAATCGTAAGACCAAGGTGTCGGGTGATGTGGAACTCCATATCAGCCAGGCTCTTAATAAGGTATTGCTTTGTGCCGAGGATGAGGCTAAGAGCATGGGAGATCAGTATGTTTCTGTAGAACATATTTTTCTTACTCTTATCAAATATCCTAATAAAGAGACGGCACAGATATTCCGTACGTTCGGAATTAACAGGGATTCTTTCCTGAAGGCACTTATGGCAGTCAGAGGTACGAAGCAGGTTACCAGTGATAACCCTGAGGCTACATATGATACACTTAAGAAATACGGTGTGGATCTTGTGGAGCGTGCAAGGGAGCAGAAGCTCGACCCGGTAATCGGCAGGGACAGCGAGATACGTAATGTAATCCGTATCCTTTCAAGGAAGACCAAGAATAATCCGGTTCTTATCGGTGAACCTGGTGTAGGTAAGACCGCAGTTGCGGAAGGACTTGCACAGCGTATCGTTCACGGAGATGTTCCGGAAGGACTTAAGGATAAGACCATATTTTCACTTGATATGGGTGCAATGCTTGCCGGTGCGAAGTACCGTGGTGAGTTCGAGGAACGTCTTAAGGCAGTTCTCGACGAAGTACGCAAGAGCGAAGGTAAGATCATTCTTTTCATAGATGAGCTGCATACGATTGTAGGCGCAGGTAAGACTGACGGCTCAATGGATGCCGGCAATATGCTTAAGCCTATGCTTGCGAGAGGTGAGCTTCACTGCATCGGTGCCACGACACTTGATGAATACCGTAAATATATCGAGAAGGATGCAGCCCTTGAGAGGCGTTTCCAGCCGGTAATGGTGGATGAGCCGTCGGTTGAGGATACCATTTCAATACTTCGTGGACTGAAAGAGAGATATGAGGTTTTCCACGGCGTCAAGATTGCGGATAACGCACTTGTAGCTGCAGCTGAACTTTCACACAGATATATTTCCGACAGATTCCTGCCGGACAAGGCCATTGACCTTGTGGATGAAGCCTGTGCGCTTATTAAGACAGAGCTTGATTCCATGCCTGCAGAACTTGATGAATTATCACGTAAGGTCATGCAGCTTGAAATCGAGGAAGCCGCTCTTAAGAAAGAGACCGATGAAGTCAGTAAGAAGCGTCTTGCCGAACTGCAGGAGGAGCTTGCAGGACTCAGGGATGAGTTTAACGCCGGTAAGGCCAGATGGGATAACGAGAAGGCTTCGGTTGACCGTTTAAGCCGTCTTCGTGAGGAGATAGAAGATGTCAATAAGCAGATACAGTTAGCTAAGCGTGAATATAATCTTGAGAAAGCTGCAGAACTCCAGTACGGTAAGCTGCCGGCTCTTGAGAAGGAACTTGCCGAAGAAGAGAAGAAGGTTAATGAGAAAGACCTTTCGCTTGTGCATGAGTGTGTAACAGACGAAGAGATAGCCAAGATCGTATCCAGATGGACCGGTATTCCGGTTGCCAAGCTCAACGAAAGCGAGCGTAATAAGACTCTTAATCTTGCGGATGAGCTTCACCGTCGCGTTATCGGACAGGATGAAGGCGTTACGAAGGTAACGGAAGCCATCATGCGTTCGCGTGCAGGTATCAAGGATCCGAAGAGACCTATAGGTTCGTTCCTTTTCCTTGGTCCTACAGGTGTTGGTAAGACAGAACTTGCCAAGACACTTGCACAGAGTCTTTTTGATGACGAGAACAATATTGTCCGTATCGATATGAGTGAATATATGGAGAAATACTCCGTATCCAGACTTATAGGAGCGCCTCCTGGATATGTAGGATATGAAGAAGGCGGACAGCTTTCCGAAGCGGTAAGGCGTAAACCATATTCCGTAGTTCTTTTCGATGAAATCGAGAAGGCACATCCGGATGTGTTCAACGTACTTCTTCAGGTTCTTGATGATGGACGTATCACTGACTCACAGGGCAGGACGGTTGACTTCAAGAATACGATAATTATTCTTACATCCAACATCGGTTCGCAATATCTTCTTGACGGTATACAGCCTGACGGAAGCATCAGTCCTGAGGCGGAGGCATCTGTTATGAATGATCTCAGAAATCATTTCAGACCTGAATTTCTTAACAGGCTTGATGAGATTATCATGTTTAAGCCGCTGTCCAAGGATAATATCGGTGCAATCGTAGGACTTATGATTGATGAGCTCAATAAGAGACTTGAAGACCGTGAACTCAAGGTTGAACTTACCGATGCTGCAGTTGCCAATGTTTCTGAGAACGGTTATGATCCGGTATACGGTGCAAGACCGCTTAAGCGTTACCTCCAGAAGACTGTCGAGACACTCAGTGCCAAACTGATTCTCGAAGCTAAAGTAGGACCGGGAGATGTTATACTTATCGATGTTGACAGCGATGGCAGACTAATTGCCCGTAAGAAGTAAAATTTGCTTGATATTTATTTAAATAGATGTATAATTAGAAATTGTAATACAAGATGGGGTGCTTGCAGAAAGCGGGCTGAGATCAGACCCATAAGCTGATTTGGATAATGCCAACGTAGTGTGATTGTATACAATGACTATGTAATTTGTGTGCAGAGACTCAGTTGGGTCTCTGCATTTTTTGTGGAGATTTATTATGAACATCAGCAGAGAACAACTTATCTTATATGCAGTGACCGACAGGTCCTGGCTTAACGGCCGGACATTATACGAACAGGTGGAGGAAGCACTTGAGGGCGGAACCACACTTGTACAGCTTCGCGAGAAAAATATGCCTGATAAGGATTTTATAAATGAAGCGGTTCCGATAATGGAACTGTGTCACAGATATAATGTACCACTTATAATAAATGATAGGGTTAATGTCGCAGCCGAAATACATGCAGACGGAGTCCATATCGGTCAGTCCGATATGGATGCGGCAAAAGCAAGGAAAATTCTTGGACCGGACAGCATAATCGGCGTCACCGCAAAGACAGTGGAGCAGGCATTGAAAGCTCAGGCGGAGGGTGCGGATTACCTTGGCAGCGGAGCGGTATTCGGGACAACCACGAAATCAGACGCGAAGCCGATGGATATAGATACTTTGAATGCAATATGCGACAGTGTTGATATTCCGGTAGTTGCGATAGGAGGTATCAATAACGATAATGTTATGAAACTGTCCGGAAGCAGGATTGCGGGAATTGCCGTGGTAAGCGGTATTTTTGATAATAAAGATATTAAAGGCGCAGCCCAGTCGTTAAGGGCCAAGGCTTTAAATATAATATCGGGCAGATAAGCCCATACACAGCGGCAGATTGGGGGCACCACCTTAGGTCGCTATACAAAATTAATGCACAAGGAGAAAGACTATGAGAACAGCATTAACAATCGCCGGAAGTGATTCCAGCGGAGGCGCCGGAATACAGGCAGATATTAAGACGATGACCGCGAACGGCGTTTATGCCATGAGCGCGGTTACGGCACTTACTGCCCAGAATACAACCGGCGTAACAGGAATAATGGAAGTAACCGAAGATTTTTTGGCAGAGCAGCTGGATTGTATTTTTACCGATATCTATCCGGATGCGGTAAAGACAGGAATGGTATCATCATCAGGCCTCATTAATGTCATATGTGACAAGCTGGTCGGATACGATGCGAAAAACATCGTGGTTGACCCTGTTATGGTGGCAACGAGTGGAGCCAAGCTTATCAATGACGACGCCATCAGTACATTGAAAAATAAATTACTGCCTCTCGCAACAGTGATAACTCCCAATATACCGGAAGCTAAAGAACTTTCGGGCATGGAAATCGCCTCGGAGGATGATATGGTAAAAGCTGCGGAAGCTATCTGTGACAGATACGGCTGCTCCGTTCTTCTAAAAGGAGGACACAGCCTCAATGATGCCAACGATCTTCTGTGGCAGAAGGGCATGGAGCCGGTATGGTTCTACGGAAAGAGAATTGACAATCCGAACACACACGGAACCGGATGCACTTTATCATCGGCGATAGCATCCAATCTTGCCAAGGGTTATGACCTTACGTCATCGGTGAGATATGCCAAGAATTATATTTCGGGCGCGCTTGCGGCGATGCTTGACCTCGGTAAGGGAAGCGGCCCTATGAATCATGCTTTTGCAATAGAAGGAGAATTTATCAATGAGTGAGAAAAAAACATCCGTTTTCAGTAATGGATTAATATGGTTTGGAGCAGGCGTATCGATAGCGGAGATTATTACGGGTACATACCTCGCACCGCTTGGTTTCACGAAAGCGATGCTTGCGATTGTTATAGGACATGTGATAGGCGCACTTATGATGTTTGCGGCCGGAATGATCGGAGCAAGAGAAGAAAAAAGTGCAATGGAAACCGTTAAGATGAGTTTCGGTAAGAAAGGCGGACTTCTTTTTGCTGTGCTTAATATATTACAGCTTGTCGGCTGGACGGCCATCATGATTTATGACGGTGCGGTTGCAGCTAACGGCATTCTCGGCACGGGAATCTGGGTATGGGCTGTTGTAATCGGAGTACTTATTCTTGTGTGGATACTTATCGGTCTTACCAATCTCGGTAAAGTCAATACAATCGCAATGGCGGCTTTGTTTGTCTTATCGATCATCCTTTTTAAAGTCGTATTTTTCGGCAAAGGTGTACGCATTACAGATATAGTAAGCAGCGAAGGACTTTCCTTCGGAGCCGCTGTTGAACTTGCGGTTGCAATGCCTCTTTCATGGCTTCCGCTTATAAGTGATTACACAAGAGAAGCTGCCAAGCCTGTCAGGGCAACAGCTGTAAGCGTTGTAACATATAGCATTGTAAGTATCTTTATGTACACAATCGGAATGGGAGCCGCTCTTTTTACGGGAGAAAGCGACATTGCCAGTATACTCGTTAAGGCAGGACTCGGAGTTGTAGGCCTTCTTATCGTTATTTTTTCAACGGTTACGACAACATTCCTTGATGCTTATTCTGCCGGTGTATCATGTGTGTCTATTACTTCCAAGATCAAGGAAAAATGGGCTGCCGTAGTCGTTACGGTAATCGGTACGATTGCTGCAATTGTATATCCTATGGACAACATTACTGATTTTCTCTACCTTATCGGTTCGGTATTTGCACCGATGATAGCGGTTCAGATAGCGGATTATTTCATATTAAGGAAGGCTGACTCGATAGACAAGGGCTTCAATTGGAGAAATCTTATCGTGTGGCTCGCAGGTTTCGCGGGATACCGCGCGCTTATGCATGTGGACACGCCTGTCGGCAACACGCTTCCTGATATGGTCATCACAATCGTTCTCTGCCTGATTGTGGAGAAAATTGCCAAGGCAATCTTAAAAAACAAATACTAAGACACTTTGTCCTCTTTCGGACAGGGTGCGGAAAAGAGGACAAAAATGAATTACAAATCAAACCTTAAAAAAATGACATTAACAGCTATTTTTGTGGCAATATCGGTTGTCGGAAGTATGTTTTCGTTCCCGGTATTCGGCTCAAAATGCGCTCCGGTACAGCATCTTGTAAACATATTATGTGCCGTTACCGTAGGACCGTGGTGGGGTCTTGCACAGGCTTTTGCTGCTTCGCTTATAAGAAATCTTACCGGCCTCGGAACATTGCTTGCCTTTCCGGGAAGCATATGCGGTGCTTTAATCGGAGGACTTTTATACAAGGCACTTAAGAAACTTCCGTTTGCATATATCGGTGAGGTTTTTGGAACGGGCGTGATCGGCGGCATGCTGGCGTTCCCTATAGCACGCCTTATCATGGGTAATACCTCGGCAGCGTTGTTCACATTCGTAATTCCTTTCCTTATAAGCACATGCGGCGGAACAATAATTGCGATAATCATTACAGTGCCGTTAAAACAGACCGGTGTTTTATCCAAAATCAGAGAAAATCTGGAGAACTGATAATATGAAAGTAACAGAAGAGTATGCAAAAAAATTATATCGGCAGATACGGTCAGCAAGACCGGTCATCCATTGCATTACCAACACTGTCACGGTCAATGACTGCGCCAATGTACTGCTTGCCTGCGGGGCTTCGCCCACAATGGCGCACCATCCGGCGGAAGTGGCGGAAATAACAAGCGCTGCCTCGGCTCTGGTATGTAATCTCGGCGCAACGGAGAATTACGATGCCATGGTAAATGCCTGCAAGGCAGCCGGTGAGGTTAAGCATCCGGTGGTTATCGATCCGGTAGGAATCTCAGGTTCAGCGTTCAGACGGAATTTTATCAATGAGCTTATAAAGATAAATACACCTGCATGTATACGCGGTAATTATTCGGAAATACGTGCCCTTATGGAAAACTGCAATACGATAACAGGCGTGGATGCAGCCGATAAGAAAATAGATATATCCGGCATGAAATCTTATGCGGCAGCGCACAATACAATCCTTATAGCATCGGGTGCGACGGATGTCATAACCGACGGAAAGGATGTAATTTATTGTAATAATGGCGATAGCATGATGGCCCGGATAACGGGAAGCGGCTGCATGCTTTCTGTGCTGATAGGAGCTTTCTTATCTGTTGACTCTTCTGTTTATTCGGCTGCAGCCTGCTGTTGTATGTACGGCGCGGCTGGAGAGATTGCCGCCGGCATGACCCGGGAAAGCGGCGGCGGAACAATGACTTTTCACGACAAATTCATCGATGTGATTTCATTGATTGAATCGCAGTCGTTGCTCTTTATACTTTAATTCTAAACATGTATATGTTACAATATTACCATTAATATTTCAGGATGGTTTTATTATGGAGAGAGAATCTTTTAAATCAAGGCTTGGCTTTATACTGGTCAGTGCCGGATGCGCAATCGGAATAGGCAATGTATGGCGTTTTCCGTATGTCGTCGGACAGAACGGCGGCGGAATATTTGTGATTTTGTATCTGGTATTCCTTATTATCATGGGACTCCCGGTTCTTACTATGGAACTTGCAGTCGGCAGGGCCAGCAGGAAAAGTGCAGTATTATCATATAAAGCACTTGAAAAACCTAAGGCAAAATGGCATATTCACGGCTGGTTTGCGATGCTTGGGTGCTATATACTTATGATGTATTACACTACAGTGTCAGGCTGGATGTCATCATATTTCTTTAAATTTGTAACTGGAGAATTTAAAAATGGAATGGATTCCGCTGCAACGGGCGCAGTATTTACCAATCTTCTGGACGACCCGGTGCAGATGTTGATCTGGATGGGACTTACGGTTGTTGTCGGATTTCTGGTATGCAGCCGCGGACTCCAGAACGGACTTGAGAAAATAAGCAAGATAATGATGGTGGCATTACTTGGACTTATTGTCGTGCTTGCAGTACACAGCATTATGCTTCCGGGAGCATCCAAAGGAATAGAATTTTATCTTGTACCGAATATCGACCGCGTCAAAGAAGTCGGTGTCGGTAATGTGGTTTCCGCTGCGATGAATCAGGCTTTCTTTACGCTAAGTCTTGGCGTTGCTGCGATGGAAATTTTCGGAAGTTATATGAGTAAGGATAATACGCTCGCCGGAGAAGGAATAAAAATATGCGGACTTGATACGTTTGTAGCGATAATGGCGGGACTTATTATTTTTCCGGCATGCTTCAGCTACGGTGTTGATGTCAGTCAGGGACCGAGCCTTATATTTGTGACATTACCGAATGTGTTTGTAAATATGGAAGGCGGAAGAATCTGGGGTTCGCTGTTCTTCTTATTTATGACATTTGCGAGCTTTTCAACTATTATGGCGGTATTTGAAAATATTATGTCATTCTGCATTGATATGTTTGGATGGAGCCGTAACAAAGCTGCGATTATTAACTGTATTGTGATTCTTATTGCAAGCGTTCCGTGTGTGCTTGGGTATAATCTGTGGAGCGGACTCCATATTATCGGAGGACGGGATGTGCTTGACAGCGAGGATTTCATAGTAAGCAATCTGCTGCTGCCGATAGGTTCACTTGTGTATACGCTTTTCTGCGTGACCAGATGGGGCTGGGGCTTTGATAATTATATTGACGAGGCCAATACCGGAAAGGGTGCCCGCATTGCGCGCCGTCTGAAACCGTATTTTAAATTCGTATTGCCTGTGCTTATCGTAATCATAATTGTGCAGGGATTTATAAAGTAGAATCATGACAGAATTACAGAGAAAATTATTTGAATTACAGGACACGGAGTACGGGGATTTTCACAGCAGACTTATGCCGACAATCGATAGGGAAAGAATTATCGGCATAAGGATGCCGGTGTTAAGAAAATTTGCCGCGGATTTTGCCCGGACTGATATGGCAGCGTCTTTTCTTGAAGAGCTGCCACATTATTATTATGAAGAAAATAACCTTCATATGATGATTTTATGCGGTATCAAAGACTATAATGAATGTCTTGCCGGGATACAGAAGTTTCTTCCGTACATTGATAACTGGGCGACCTGCGATCTGCCGGAGCCGAAATGTTTCAGAAAGCATAAAGAAGAACTTTTTCCGGTTATCAAAGAATGGATCGCGTCGGATAGGACATATACTGTAAGATACGGAATTGGCATGCTTATGCGGCTGTATCTTGATGATGGTTTTAAGGAAGAATATCTGGAATTGGCTGCAGGTGTGCGCTCCGAAGAATATTATGTCAATATGATGATAGCATGGTATATGGCAACAGCTCTTGCCAAACAATGGGACAGTACGATACCGTATATCACGGGCAGAAAGCTTGATGTGTGGGTACATAACAAGACGATACAAAAAGCCGTTGAAAGCTTCCGCATAAGCAATGAACAGAAAGAAATTCTTAAGTCATTAAGAATAAAAAGCAGGTGATGAAATGGATTGGGACAGCATAATTAATCTCAGACATGAATTGCATAAGATACCTGAGAAGTCATTTTGTGAAAAATTTACTTCAGACACTATCAAAAATTATATCAGAAAAAATACATCCTGGGAAATAGAAGAACTGGAGAATAATGCATTCATTGTGCATTGTAAGCCTGATAATGCTCCGGCGAATGATGCCATTGCATTCAGGGCGGACATGGATGCGGTATGTGCGGGCGGCCATAATGAACCCGGACATTACTGCGGTCATGACGGACATTCTTCCATTCTTGCCGGACTGGCAGTAAGTCTGTATGAGAACAGGAACAGGCTTGATGGGAATGTGTATCTTGTTTTTCAACCGGCGGAAGAGACAGGCAAGGGAGCATTGGTCTGCCGTGATATAATCAGAGATAAAAATATCAAAGAGATATACGGTTTACATAATATACCGGGATACCGGATGGGAGATGTCCTTATAAGAAAAGGCACATTTGCCTGCGCCTCAACAGGAATATCCATAAAATTTACCGGAACGCCAAGCCACGCAGCGTACCCGGATGCGGGACTCAACCCATGTATCAGTCTTGCCGGACTGCTTATCGAATTGCAAAATCTTACTAAGGATATGCAAAGTGATGGCGGAATAGTCATGATGACGGTCATCGGAATCGAAGCCGGAAGTGACAATTACGGCGTGTCGGCATCGGAGGGAACATTAAGGCTTACGTTAAGAGCCGAGAGAGGCGTTGTATTCGATGAACTGGTGTCGCAGATAGAAAATAAAGCGCGCATCTATGCCGCAAATGGCGGATTTGATATTGAAATCGAACGCATTGAACCGTTTCCTGCTACCGAAAATAAAGATAAATCCGTTGAAAAAGTAATAAAATGTGCCGAAAGACTGGGACTTAACGTGCAGGAACTTAAAGAACCTATGCGCTGGTCGGAGGATTTCGGATATTATCTTCAAGAGTGTGACGGAGCATTCTTTGGAATCGGGGACGGAGAAAATTATGCACAGCTTCATACGGTGCAATACGAATTCCCTGATGAAATAATTAAGAATGCCGTCAGACTTTTTACGGAACTCGCACTGGCGGCAGTGCCGCCTGCGGATATATCCGATAGCTGAAATTAAATCATTCTACATAGACCGGAACGAAATTTTCTATTGCCTCACGCATCTTCGGGTGGCGTATCACAAAATGGATTGCAGGGGAACGCCCCTTTGAAACCATTGCCCACCGGCCTTCATGTATGGATATCTGAAGGTTTGAGAAGGTATGGGAGGCATTCTGTATATATGTAAAATTCTTGTTTTCACGGGCAAATTGTCCGGTTAGTTCAATATGCTCCTCATATTCCTCGTAAGTATACGGGATATCATTTTCATAAAACATATCGGAAAGCGGCATAAATACCGGCTGCTTGTCAAAATCTTCTCTTGTAAGGAGTGGAATGTCTATTTCGACCTGCGCATGCTTTAGGATATTCGATATGATATCTTTTTCAAAAGCCAGATGTGTTATTATGCGGTCTGCGTCATTGTCAGGTACATTATGCGCAATGAGCATCTTGCGAAGTTTATCCTCTGTGAATGTGTAAACCGGCGGAGCGGACAGTATGCACCGTCTCTTTCCATCCGTCAACGAATCGGAGCGCATGAAAGCGCGGAATGCGTTGTTTTGCTCACTCCGGTATATTTCCATAAGCGGGTTCGCAAGGGCAAGAAGCTGTTCGGCACGCTTACGATAACATGCAACTTCCTCTTTATTCTTGGTAAAATAATACCTGCCATCGGACTGGTGGCCTTTGATAGCTTCGCCGGAAATGGCGGCCTGTCCCGATACCCTTAAAAAATGCATGAACACGCTGTTATGTGTTCCCTTCAGGTAATAAGGGGAAATCTGTCCCGTCATATACATCGGGATGTAACTCTCAAGTCCTAACATCATTTCATTGAAAGACCTGTCGATATTGTGGATCATATTGAGATGAAGCCCTTTTTTGAGCATCATGCACATTCCAAACATCCATTTCTTGGGAAATTCGGGATCTTTGGCCATCTCTTCCATAGGCATATCACTGTACATATATACCGGTTCCGTTGATTTGGAAAGAACGGTGGCTTTAAGAAAATCAAGCTCGACATTCATCATATCGTTAAGCCCCGTGCAGAATCTGGAACCCGGAAGCTGGAAAGGCACGGTCGGAACTTTAAGGTCATTAAAATGGATTGTGTTTATGTATTCATTAAGATCAAAATCATTAAGCTTTGTCAGGAAATCTTTGATGCTTTTGGAATTGTTATTATGTTTTGCCAGAAGCCATTTCTTAACCACATTGCCGATTTCATGTGTTGTATTCAATTCATCATGAGTACATCCGGTGAGTTCGGAAATGATAGGAAGTGTTGAAGCGTCTGCAAGTTCTTTGGCTACATATCCGGCAACATCGGAAGCAAAGTTTACAGGATCCGATGGCTGACGTTTGCCGTTACGTATACGGAATATGGTCGAAGAGTCATAATTGGTGTGATAGCATAATCTGGAAACATTGATGTTGAGAATCGATATCAGCATATCGAAATTAGCACATAAGGCATCTTTGTCGATAACACATATGTCATCACATTTGCAAAAGGAGTCATATATAATATCAGGGCTCATGTCATCATATCCGCATGATGCTGCGATTTCTGCAATGGCGGAGCACAATTCCATGAAAGTGGCAGAACTGACATCGGGAGTTCTTTCCCCGGAACGGTAACGGCTTAACGTGGCCGGAGAGAAACCGGAGGAATCGCATAATTCTTTTGCGGTACAGTCAAAAGTCTCTATATAATAATTAATTTGTTCATTGAATTTCATCTGAAAAAATCCTTTCATATATCCTTCTCTTATTATACAAGAATTTGGGTGCATTACAACAGTTTCCGTGTTGGCAAGTGACAAAACGGGAATATAGAACACATTTGTCCGGCTGTATTGTATAATAAATACAATATATCTTAAGGAGAAGAACTGTATGAAAAATTATTTGTTACGGCTTAGGAAAATTTTTAAGGCCCGGTGGGGCAGGTGGATGCTTGGCATGTTTATGGCATGGGCAGTTGTTCCGGTAATCGTTAAGGCAATTATTATGTGTACTGTCAGGAAATCCCTTCCGGATCCGGCGTTGACCGCAGCCAATGCCGCGGGTGTTATAATGTCGGTTATATTCGGTATATTGATGGCATTGTCGGTGGATTGCAATAAAGTCAGGCCTTATAAAATACTGACGGGAGTGGTTCTGCCGTGGATTGCGGTCAAATACGGAGTTGAAATGCTTGGCGTTATATTAAAGAACAGATTCCAGGCGGGCGGGCTCTTTGCCACCATGGCAGTCCAGATTGTTATGGAGGCCGCACTGCTTGTGTCGGCGGTGATTATGATATACAAGCCGGAAACCAAAGGTAAAATGATTATGAACATCATAAAGTGCCTGGCTATGTCTGTTGTGGGAAACGGTGTAATGGCAGTCATAGGATATGTATCGCAATATATAACTATTGCCGGAACATGGGAGAGCGCAGTCCTTATGATAATTATCCGTGAACTGATAAGGTGGATGGTGTATGTTATTATAATTGGAATTGCTTGCGGCGGGGAATGTAGAACCGTGGAGACATCCGGAAAGAAAATACCATATATTATATTATCAGCTGTTTCTGTTGCAATCATGATAGCGGCAGTCATTGCAGGAAGACCGGCTGCCTCAAGAAGTTCGATGCAGATGCTTGCGGATGATTATATCGTGAGGGCAAACAATGCATATATGGCATTTGTCTCCGGTAATCCGGTCGGATCCATGAAGGAATATAATGAGATCCGTAAGGAACTGGATATATGGAATGCTTATATAATGGGAGAAGATATTCCCGAAATAAGCAGTAAGGATATACAGTCCGATGCGATGATGGCCTATCTGGACATAGAACTCAACCATGATGAAGACAGGCTTGAAACCATGGAGGATTATTACATCAAAGGATATATACGTGATGATAATTTTATGTTTGAACTTCTGGAAGAGTATGATGATCAGCCGGAACTTTCCAAAGAACAGAAAAACCGCCGGAAGGAAATCATACAGCATTTTGTAACGGGCGGAATATACAGCGGCGGACTTTTTAATGCGAAGAATGTCAAAAAGAACCCTGCCGGAATGAAAAAAGCAATCGAAACGGTTCAGAATTATATGGACAATTACGATTATATAGAGTTTTTGTCCGAACCCGTAATCGGAGATATTATTTACGGACCCGGAATTACATTTGATACCGTAATGACTGCGATGGATAAGGCAATTGAGAATCCGGATGATTTTGTATGGAATTTCTATGCGGTTTATTTTATGAATACCCAGCGAAGGGCGTCGGCATGGGAGTTTGGATATGATTATTACCCGGAGGATACAGTTGTTAAGATATGTGAACAGCTGGAAAGTATTTTTGACAGAGAATACGGGGATACGGCTTCGGACGAGAGTATTCTTGAACTGAAAAAAATGATAATCAGGACATATATGTTCACACTCAAGACAGACAAATGTGCGGATTACTGTATTGAGACATTGAAGAAATATGATGACAGTTCTATAAAACATGATACAGCATATGCCCTATATACGGCAAAAAGATACGAAGAGTGTATGGACCTTGCCACGGAGGGTGATTATACACTGGAATATTATGCGGCGTTATCGGCACTTGAACTTGGTAAAACGGGCGAGTCGGTTGAATTATTCATGCCTGCTGCACAACGCATCAAGGATAAGGATGCCGCAGTCTATGCAGATGAAATGGTGTATTCTTATATAACAGCACTGGCAGATGCCGGAATTGACGAACCGGAGAAGTTTGGCTCAGATGACATTCTCGGCTTGTATTATAAAGCATACACGAATGTGTACAAGGAGATAACCGGGGAGGCACTGGAGGAAGCAATATCTCTTGCAGACCGGATTCTTGGCAAATATGACAATCTTGCGTATGTGTACTATATAAAAGGCGTTGCTTACTTTGAGCAGGATAAGTATGAAGAAGCGGTGCAGGCTTATGAGAAGGCTGTTGAGTACAATCCTGCGGATGCCATGCTTTGGTATGCGCTGGGGGATGCATACAGCAGGCTTGATAACAGTGAGGCTTCATACAATGCCTACAGCATGTCGGATACGTTGAGCCCTTGGTATGATTATTACAGCGATTACGAAGGTGTGGGAGTTCATATGTATACATATAAAGAACATGAACTTATAAATATTCGGTTATCCCATGAAGCGGATAACGGGGAAGGAGAGTGATGGTATGATTATTTTTGCAATTATTGTGATGGTTGTCCTTGCCGTGAGAACTTTCGGCTTCGGAATGTGTGCACCGGGAATTATCGGAATGGCAGCCTGTGCCGCATCCGTTTTGTGCATGATATTAGCACAACATTCATCCAGAAGAATTATTTTTAACATAATAGCGGCACTAACCTGCGCCGGAGCGTGTGTCTGTATTATTCTGGCGGGAAAAGGTAATGGCGGAAGCGGCAGCATAAGTAACCGTGAAAAAATGCTTGCACAGATTTCACAGCAGGATGATATCGACGAGGCAGTTAAACAGTATGAGAGATACGTCAAAAAATATGGCGAAGATGAGCAGGCAAAGCTGTCACTTGCCATGGAATATATCAATGCGGACATGCAGGACGAGAGCCGGAACATCCTTATGAATGACATACAAAACACATCTTCAAAGGAATATTACCTTGCAATGGTTGAGTGGAATAAACGCTTTAACGGTTATGATCTGGTCGGTTCGGTAATGAGTTTAATGTCACAGGCAGTTGTTGATAATCCGGACTGGTCATGGGGGTATGTGATATTAGGTACTACTTACTATGAGAAAGGATATCCGGAGTATGCAAAGTATTATTTTACGAAGGCATATAAGCTTGACACGGCTGACGGTTATGCACCATGTTATCTCGGAGTTATAGCATATGATAGTGGATATTATGACAATGCGACGCAGTTTTTGGATAAGGCATGGGAACTTTCCGGGGACGATGCCTATCTTCAGAGCGTTATAACATATTATAGACAATGTGTGGCCAAGGAGGTGGCATAGATGAGAAAAAGCAGATTAACAGCGATTTTGCTTGCGGTTGTTTTGGCGGCGGCGGCATTTCCGGTATCATCAAGGGCATATCCTGATAAGCCGGTTCAGGATTATAATCCGTTGGGAGTGAAACTCACGGTAAAAAATATCCCTCCGCAGACACGGCATAACGGAGCAGAGGTTATTAAGGTTGATGGAATAGAGGGCTGGGCCGATACGGCAGGAACGGTTATCGGAACCGGAATACAGTTTGCGGACGCAGGAATGGATTCTTTTATCAAAAACTATCAGGGTTCGGCAACTCTTATGGATAATGCATTGACCGGTTCACATGTAATAAAGGCTGCCGGTGCCATGGCAACAGCACTTGATACAAGCGCATATATTTACCAGATACAGGATGTCGCCAACCAGCCGTTTGCGAGTCATCCGTCCATGCAGCATATATATGATTCAATGGCGGGAATATCGCTCGGTTCAGGCTGGGCGGGAACGCTTGGAGTAGAACCGGCAGGCTGGATCGGCTGGGGCGTTGGTATTGTCAAAGACGTAATCGGTAACAATGCGAATACGATAAACAGTTTCCTTGATTTTGCAGACGAACACCCATTTATAACCGCAATGGCATTTCCGGGTTCGGATTCCGTATCAGTTTATATACGGAATGTGGAGACGCTTGATGCTATATCGGAGGGGATTGACAGCGGAATGACATCCATGTTTTACAATACGTTTTATGCGGATTCCGATCTGCCGGAATGGGATTATAATGAGTATTTTATCAAATTTTACAGCGACAGAGCCAATCTGTATGCGCAGATGGTAAAAGAAGGCCGCGAGAAGGAATTTGAGTGGCTTCGTGACTGGCTTTTGCAGAATAATCCGTACAAAGGGCATGTAAGGTTGCCACAACTTGTCACAGCCAAGAAACCTAACATATATCTTTATCCTGAGAAGGAGACGGACCTGAAGCTGTCATTTGATAAAGCAGAGGGCATAACCGCGTCGATTCCGTGCTATTCGGACAGCTGGACTATAACGGCTATGCCGGATGGAACAATTATTGATTCCGACGGTAAAAAATACGGTTATCTTTTCTATGAATGTCTCACAAATAGGAGCATATTCGATAAGGATTGTGGATTTGTGGTAAGGGCAGCTTCGCGGGATGAAGATTTTAGATGTATTCTCAAAAAGTATAAATTCAACGAACAGGAGATTAATGATTTCGTTGAATACTGGCGGGAATATCTGGATGAGGGTACGGATTATGTAATGTATCCGGCAGAGACGGAAGTTGTTGATGAGGCAATGCCGATAGAAACTTCGGCTGAAATTGACAGCAGATATCGCATATGGTTTGGCTTTTCGCGGGATATACCGGATGATGTAAGAGAACCGGAAATCACACCGATTGTAAGGAATGGATTTACGTTTGTTGAATGGGGCGGCGCGGTTATAGGCTGATATACAGATTAAGAACTCCGGTCATGTTATGTGGCCGGAGTTTTGCATACTTGCATATGTTTTATGATGTGATATAATCATAGAGAACTAAATTAGCATAAAGGTGATTAATAATGAATTTAAGTGAAGACTCTAAATTTACGGTCAGACCTCTGACCAAAGATGATGTAGAGCAATATAACGCATTGTTAAGATATGCATTTCAGGTTACGGAACAGGATCTTGCCGAGACCGGATGGAAGGATGATGAAATCCAGCAGTCCAAGTTCCCGGTGCTTGAAAGAGCAGATGTACTCGGATGCTTTGATGATGATGAACTGGTATCACAGTTTGCGGTATATCCGCTTGATATGAATATATACGGACGCAAATACTCTGTGGGTTTTGTGACAAGTGTATGTACATATCCGGAGTATACGGGTCATGGAATCATGAAAAATCTCATGAGACGTGGTCTTACGCGCATGAAGGAAAACGGTAAGTCATTTGCACTTCTCTATCCATATTCCATACCGCTTTATCGTAATCTCGGATGGGAAATCATATCCAATAAGATGACATATATCGTTAAGGATACACAGATTCCGCGTAAGATAGAAGAACCGGGATATGTCAAACGTGTCGACTGGGATGATAACGAATTTGTGAATCTGCATACCAGGTTTGCCGAACAGACACACGGATGCCTGTACCGCAATAATCTTGCGTGGGAAGAATACTGGAGATGGGATGAGGATGATACATCAGTTGCTATATATTATTCTCATGACGGAACCCCACAGGGATATATGGTATATATGATAAGTTCGGATATAATGCATATCAAGGAGATGATCTATCTTAACAGGGAGGCACAGCTCGGCCTCTGGGAATATGTATATGCACATGATTCCATGATAGATGAAGTTCACGGTAATAATTATTACAGTGAGCCGATTGCATTTGAACTGGATGACAGTGACATTAAGGAAACGATACGTCCGTATGCAATGGGAAGAATAATCGATTTCGGGCAGTTTATAAGCGATTATGCATGTAATCCGAAGGGAAAGAATGTTACTATCAGATTTGATATCGAAGATGACCTGCTTGAATGGAATAACAGTGAATATACCGTGCGTTTTAAGAAAGGCGCATGCAGCCTTACTGATGAAGAACCGGATTATGTTCTGAAGATGTCCATAGGAACGCTTACTACACTTTTTATGGGGTATAAGACTGCGGACAAATTATATAACATGAATAGAATTATCGGAGACATTAAGGCAGTTGAAGCACTTGATAATATTCTATATCATGAAATACCTTATGTATCAGATTATATTTAGAGGATAAAAATATGACTTTGAGAGATTTGAAAATCGGCGAAAGTGCGGTTATACGCACCGTCGGAGGCGAAGGTGCATTAAGACAGCACTTTCTTGATATGGGTGTAATTCCGGGAGCTGAAGTCACGGTCGTGAAGTTCGCACCGATGGGCGACCCGATGGAATTGCAGATACACTGTTACGAATTGACGCTGCGACTTGCAGATGCCAAACAGATTGAAGTTGAGCCTATCGATAGCAGGTCCAGAAGACATGAGAGCGCAAAAGGCGTAAACAATACCGTCCATCCGGGACTTGGTGAGGATGGTAAATATCATGTCAAGGCGGATGAGAATCCATTGCCGGATTCCCAGATTCTTACATATGCTCTTGTCGGCAACCAGAACTGCGGCAAGACGACACTTTTTAACCAGCTTACCGGCTCCAACCAGCATGTCGGTAATTTCCCGGGAGTTACGGTTGACAGAAAGGACGGCCCGATAAAAGGATACAAAAACACGCTTGTAACGGACCTGCCAGGAATATATTCGATGTCCCCGTACAGTAATGAAGAGATAGTATCGCGTAATTTTGTACTTGATGATAAGCCTGAAGCGATAATAAACATAGTTGATGCAACCAATATCGAACGTAATCTGTATCTGACAATGCAGCTTCTTGAAATGAACATTCCGATGGTAGTTGCGCTTAATATGATGGATGAGGTTACCGGAAACGGCGGCACAATAGATGTCAACGGAATGGAGTCCATGTTAGGAGTGCCGGTTGTACCTATATCAGCGGCTAAGAATGAAGGTGTTGATGAACTTATAAAACATGCCATTCATATTGCCAAATATCAGGAACGTCCCGGCAGGCAGGATTTCTGTGATGAGAATGATTTTGGCGGGGCAGTGCACCGCTGCATTCATTCCATAGCGCATCTTATTGAAGATCATGCAGAGACAGCCGGAATACCTGTACGCTTTGCAGCATCAAAGCTTATAGAGGGTGACAGCCTGATTCTGGAGAAATTGAACCTTGATAAGAATGAGATTGAGACACTTGAGCATGTTGTCATCCAGATGGAGAAAGAACGCGGACTTGACAGAAGTGCAGCGATTGCTGATATGCGGTTCTCATTCATCGAGAAAGTGTGTGAGAAAACTGTTGTCAAACCCAAAGAAAGCAAAGAAAGACTGCGCAGTGAGAAAATAGACCGTATTCTGACCGGCAAGTACACAGCAATTCCATGTTTTATAGCGATAATGGCAGCCGTATTTATATTGACATTCAACGTAATAGGCGCGGGACTTCAGAAGCTTCTTGAGATGGGCATAGATGCCCTGACGGGGGCTGTTGACAAGGGATTGAGTGCGGCCGGTGTAAATTCGGCATTGCACAGTCTTGTTATAGATGGTATATTTGCGGGCGTCGGTTCGGTGCTGTCATTCCTTCCGATCATCGTAACATTGTTTTTCTTCCTGTCACTTATGGAAGACAGCGGATATATAGCGAGAGTTGCGTTCTTTATGGATAAACTGCTGCGTAAAATAGGACTTTCCGGCCGAAGCATCGTTCCGCTTTTGATCGGATTCGGATGTACGGTTCCCGCAGTAATGTCTACGAGGACACTTCCAAGCGAAAGAGACCGTAAGATGACGATTTTACTGACCCCGTTTATGAGCTGTACGGCGAAGCTTCCGATATATGCATTTTTTGTGAGCGCGTTTTTCCCGGGCAAGGGCGGAATAGTGATGACGGGATTATATTTTCTGGGAATTGCGGTAGGTATTCTTGTTGCATTTATTTTTAAAAAGACATTATTTAAAGGCGAGGCGGTTCCTTTTGTGATGGAGCTTCCTAATTACAGACTTCCGGGAATTAAGAATGTTGCGCAGTTGTTGTGGGAGAAAGCTAAAGATTTCCTGCAGCGTGCATTTACCATAATTTTGATTGCGACAATGGTAGTGTGGTTTTTACAGAGCTTCAACTGGCATTTCAATATGGTAAGCGATTCATCGGAGAGCATACTGGCTTCCGTAGCCGGATTTATTGCGCCGGTATTTGCACCGTTGGGACTCGGCGACTGGCGTGTGGTCACATCGCTTATAAGCGGATTTATGGCCAAGGAGAGTGTTGTGTCCACATTGGAAATTCTGTTTGGCAGCAGCGTGTCAACGGCATTTACCACACTTTCGGCAGTTTCATTGTTGGTATTCAGCCTCCTGTACACACCGTGTGTGGCAGCCATATCTTCAATAAGAAGAGAACTCGGGCATAAATGGGCAGTGCTTGTTGTGGTATGGCAGTGTGCTATAGCGTGGATTGCGGCATTTCTGGTAAGGATGATTGGGATGCTTATAGGATAAACAAAACAGCCATTCAGGAAAAATATAATTGAGGTGACCTCAAAAATATAATTCCCGAATGGCTGTATTTATGTTTATGGAAACTTTGCGGTTTAGAAGCTGTGGCCGCCGCCACCGCCACCTCCACCACCACCCCCGCCACCCCCCCCCCCCCCGCCGCCTCCTCCGCCGCCACCGCCGTCGGAGGAAGAGGAAGAACTTGGTGGGTCGTAAACTCTTGTCTGACCCGTCATAACACAATTGGCATTGTGTAAATTACACTGGCTGAAAATATTATTGATTATCTCGCGGCCCTTTGCAGCTTTCTTCTTTGAATAAATTCTTATTACAATGAAATTAATTATGAATGCAAGGACCAATGCGATAAGTGCATTGCTTATGTACTTCATAGGCTGCGAAATCCGTCCGCCGCTAAGAAGTATGTTGATCTGACTGAATGCTTTTGAGGCACAGTCGTAATATCTGGCATCTGTAGCATATGTATATATATTGTCTGTGATGGTGTTGGCATATGCCTTGGTTATAGTTTTATATATATAACCGTTGCTGAATATATATACTTTACGATTATCCATATCTATGAGGAAAAGTGTTGAACTTCCCTGACCGAAATGCGAATAGGAGTAATTTCTCGCATAATCATCGGCAGATGACGGATTATAAGTTGTGGTAACGAAAGCAACGTTGCCCCATTCAGTTATCGCCTCCATTTGCGAAGAAAGCTTTGCAAGCTCATCATCGGTGAGAAGACCGGCATCGTCATCAATGTGTACCTCATATCCAGTATCCGGATTGGTATAATCGGTACGGGCCATACACGGAAGAGCGATGATAAGCATAAGTGTCAGTGCACTCAGCATTCCTGCCAGAAATCCGGAAATCTTATGCACGGTCATCACCTCCCTTGCGGTTAAACTGAGGAAGCCTTCTGGTTGCCAGAATGTTGTATCTTCCTATTATAGTTAAATTAGTCATAACCACGGTTATAAGAATAAGTATTGCACAGGCATAAAACCATATATCCGATACCGGGTTAACAAGACACACAATTGCTCCGACGCATGTCGCCGCAAATTCAATTATGAATACCGGAAGCCCCTTATGAGATGGCTGGTCTGTGTACTTTTTGATAGTACACAGCATGAGTACGAGTGAAGCTACCGTGCATATCGGGAGCATCAGGCTCTTTATCACACTGAAAAGTACAATTGACATTGGAACAATAATTATAAGAGCGCTTATGACCAATGCCACACCGCCTTTAAAAGTCATTTTTGATTTCTTTTTCCTGGCAGACGATCTGGCTGCGGCTCTCTTGTGCCCGATAGAATACTGGTATCCCTTGTCATCATCGCGGGCCTCGCGTTTGATTATCTTGGACAACTCGCACAGATAAATAATCTGTGTAACTAATGATAATATTGCACTCACACTTACAACGGTTATCGGAGTTACTGTCATAATAAGGTTCAATAACAGGAAAATAGGCAGTGCTATAATCAGTGAACCTAAGAAATATTTGGTAACGGATACCGGGATATCGGCAGTAGCCTTGCCTGTCTGTCCATTGACGATTGAATATGCCACACGGTCTTTCTTACGGTATGACATAAAATATACCGGGAACATCGCGCTGTCAATCTGCTCGCAGTTCGTGTGAAAAACACTGTTAATCTGTCCGGGGTTTACCGGAAGTTTGGGAACTATGCCTCCGAACGCCGGTTCACGGTTAAGTTTTGATGTTGAATTACTGTTTGCAAAAGATTTGGCGTCTTCTACATATATATTGCAGTCGACATCAGCAACATCCGCATAGAAACCGCTTAATATGGCAGGCGTAAATTCTTTCATTCCGCGCACATCATAAGGTGCGATTGCACTGCTGATATTATCATCAAAAGACGATGATGCATCGAAGGACATTCCTTTATAATATGCATCAATATAGCAGCTGAGTCTGAAATGGTCAGTTATAACATAATCACCGCGACGGTATGATTTCTCACCAGGGAAACTGATATTGCCGTTCTGGCTTATGTAATAGCTCCAATACGGTATATATATCGCACGGAAACTTTCAATACGGCTCTTATCTTTAAGATCATGCGGCGCAAAAATAGCTTTACGTACAAGCTTCATATAGGCGTTCTTACAATCTTCCTTAGTCTTGCTGAACGGAATAATGTAATTCGGACGCCTGCTCTTGTCAAGCCTTGACGAGAGTATGGTCGATGCTCCGCAGAAAGAGCAGAATTCAGCAGCCGATGTTTCACTGCCGATTATCTCTCCGCCGCACTGTGGGCATGTGAATACGGTTGTCTCATATAAATCCGTACTCTCGGCATCAGTTTCCTTATTGAATGAATAAGGATCCGCAAGGGAACCGCACTGTGCGCATTTGAGCATCTGTGACGGAATATCAAATTTCATATTTCCGCCGCAATTAGGACATTCGTACATGGTAACCTCCTTATGTTTTTTATTATTTTATACTGTAATGAAAAAAAAGTAAATAAAAAATAACTAAAGTATTTACAAAAGTACAATTAATGCTATAATTATTATATAGACGTAGTGAGTAGGATTATGTCAACACGCAGGACATGGAAGCCAGCGTATTATCAAAGGAGTGATATTTTATGGCAGGGATATATGGATATAATTCAATATCGACATTGTTTTCCGGACTTAATACTTCTTCAGTAACATCCGGTATTTATAACAGTCTCTCAGAATTATCCAACATACGTTCAGGAAGTTATTATAAGCTTGCCAAGAAGTATTACGGAAGCAGTCAGGCTGATACCGCTTCCTCAGATACGGCAGTTAAAAAGAGAACTTCCAGAATGGATTATGATTATAAGAAGGGTGATTATAAGGTTAATCTTGATAATTCATCCTCCACATCCACATCTAAGGATACCGTGTCTACGATAGCCGGAGTTGAGAAGAGCGCCAAGAACCTTAAGAGCGCAGCCGATAAGCTTGTTCAGAGAGGCAGTGAGTCGGTATTTAAGCAGACGGCCGGAGAATATGATACGGATAAGATTTATGATGCGGTGAATAATTTCGCATCAGCCTATAATGATGTTATCACCAAGGCTTCGGCTTCTGATTCATCATCCATAGAGAATGCCGCTAGGTCAATGAAGAATGCCACGGCAGTTAATGCCAAAGCACTTTCAAAGATCGGCATTACAATAGGAAGCGACAATAAGCTTTCTGTTGACGAGAAGACATTTAAGGCAGCGGATATGAACAGTGTTAAGTCACTTTTTAACGGTAACGGTTCGTTCGGATATCAGACGGAAGTGAAAGCATCTATGATAGATTCGGCAGCTTCGATGGAAGCCGGAAGATCCAATACATATACCGGAAGAGGTTCATATTCTTATAACTTTAATGCCGGTAATTTATTTAACCAGAGCATTTAATAATTTCAGGATGCCCGGGCGTATCTGTTTTATGCGGATACGCCTTTTTATGTTATGGCATGCCTTATAAGACAGCATGAAAGGGTTATACTATGAAAAAGAAAAGACTTTTGGCACTTGTATTAACAGCCATCATGACGGCTGCATCTCTTGCCGGATGTACATCAAAGAGTGGCAATGGATCAACAGAGGCCGGTGTGTCAACAACCGCTACCAGGCAGACAACAGGAACTCAGACACAGACAGAAGAGAAGACTGAGGAAGCGGGGGAAACATTCCCTGTGACAGTTACGGACCAGCTCGGAAGAGAAATTACGATTGAGAAGGAACCTCAGAAACTGGTAAGCGGATATTATATATCCACAAGTATTGTTATAGCACTCAACCTTGAAGATAAACTTGTCGGAGTAGAGGCTAAAGCGGGCAAGAGGGCTATATATAAGCTTGCAGCTGAGGATATAGTTAATCTTCCAAGTGTGGGAACAGCTAAAGAATTCGACCTTGAGGGGTGCGCAGCCCTTTCACCGGATCTTGTGATTGTTCCGGCAAAGCTTAAAGATAAGATTGCTTCAATGGAAGAACTCGGACTGACTGTTATAGCGGTTAATCCGGAGAATAATGACCTGCTTAAGGAAGCGGTTGAACTTATAGGTAAGGCAACAGGACAGACAGCTAAAGCTGATGACCTGGTTAAGACGGTCGATAAAGGAATATCATCACTCAAAGACAGAGTCGGAAGTGAGACTAATCCGACAGTGTATCTTGCGGGCAACAGCAATATTCTTCAGACGGCCGGTGCTAAAATGTATCAGAATACTCTTATAGAGAATGCCGGCGGAGTCAATGTGGCAGCAGAGATTGACGATAATTATTGGGCAGAGGTTTCGTATGAGCAGATTCTTAAATGGGATCCTGATTATATAATTCTTGCAGCGGATGCGGATTATACTGTTGATGATGTACTTAAAGATACTAATCTTGCCGACTGTAAGGCAGTTAAGAATGGCAATGTATATATCGTTCCGAGTGATGCGGAAGCCCTGGATTCACCGGTTCCGGCGGGATATCTCGGAAGTTATTATATTGCATCGGTTATCCATTCAGATGTTGTGAGTGAAGAAGATTTCCAGACAGAGGCAATTAATTTTTATGAGAAATTCTATGAATTTACACCATACAAGAACTAAGATAATAATTGCATGCATATTGGTGGCAGCGCTTGCGGCGCTGTCACTTATTGTGGGTAAATATCCGCTGACGGTCAAAGAACTTATCGCAGGGGATACCATGCAGCACAGAGTATTATTTAACCTGCGTATTCCGAGAACGGTTATGGCACTTATGGGCGGAACCGGACTGGGAGTGGCAGGTTTTGTTTTTCAGACGATTTTTAAGAATCCGCTCGCGGCTCCTGATATTATAGGAGTTTCCAGCGGGGCAAGTGCAGGTGCAGCTTTCTCGATAGTGTTTATTTCATCCGGAATGATAACGGTAACGGTGAGTGCTTTTGCCGGCGGAGTGATTGCGGTGTTGCTTTCGCTGATTCTTGCGGGATTTACCAAAGGAAGTAAAAGCATATCAATCGTTCTTGCCGGAATAGCCGTGCAGGCCCTTTCACAGACTGCACTTATGGTTTTTAAACTGGCAGCAGACCCGGAGAAACAGCTTGTGTCCATAGAATACTGGATTATGGGAAGCCTTAACGGCATAAGCATCACGAAAATTCCTTTTTCGGCGGGAGTCTGTATTGCATGCATTGCAATAATATTTATATTCGGAAGACAGCTTCTTATGCTGTCGCTTGACGAAGGAGAGGCACGGATGCTTGGAGTGCCTGTCAGATGGATGAGATTTGCATTATTGCTAATTGCGACATTTATGGTTGCGGCTATCATCAGCCTTACGGGTCTTATAAGCTTTGTGGGACTTATTGCACCGCACAGCGCAAGACTTTTAACAGGTGATAACCGTAAATCTACGATGATACTATCGGGACTTTCGGGAGCAATTATTCTGACCGGGGCGGACATCCTTGCCAGAAGCGTGGCAGCGGTGGAACTTCCTGTGAGCGTGTTTACATCAATAATCGGAGCACCTTTTTTGGTTATGCTCGTGATCAGGAGGTGTAAGAAATATGAATGATTTCTTCACGGCTGGAAGTATAACGGCAGGATACGGCCGGCAAATAATACTGAACGGGTTGGATTTTACATTGTCAGACGGTGAGATTACAGGTATTCTCGGATCTAACGGATGCGGCAAGTCAACTCTCATGAAAGCTATCATACATGATATTCCGTATAAAGGATGCTTTACACTTGACGGAAGAATTTTGTCGGAGATAAAGGGCAGAAAGCTTGGCTCTATGATAAGCTATGTACCGCAGAAAAGTGGAATTTCGATATCCATGCCGGTAACGGATGTTGTTATGATGGGTTTTAATCCGGATATGCATCTGCTTCAGAATTACAGTGCGGTACAGTTTGATAAAGCTTATGAGGCAATGAAGATTGCGGGGGTGTATGAACTTCGTGACAGGGATTATCTTTCATTAAGCGAGGGCCAGAAACAGTTATGTATAATGGCCAGAACAATAGTGGAAGATGCAAGGCTGCTGCTTCTTGATGAACCGGAGAGCGCCCTTGATTTCAGGCACAGATATGAACTTATATCGCTTCTGAAACGTATGGTTACCCCGAAACGTGCTGCGCTCATATGTCTTCATGATACCAATCTTGCATTGAGACTTTGCGATAATATTCTTCTTATGCGGGACGGGCGGATAGAAGATTCCATACGCCCGGCAGCTGACAGCTATGAAGTTGTATATAATGCACTTTCAAAAATCTATGGCAATATCACGCTTATCGAAACAGCCGGAAATTATGTCATGTCATGGGGATGCAATGATACCTCCGGACATATGTACGATGCCGCTACGGTTTATGATGAATATATGGCATCAGGTAAAAAACATCTTATTGTAACCGGAGCAATAGGAAGCGGAAAGACGACGCTGCTGCGCGATATATTGAAAGAAACCGGAATAAATATGCCGGGACTTATAACCAAAGCAATATCTGAAAATTGCGTTGCGATATACGATAACGTATCGGGCAATGTCGGAATAATCGGAAAGTACATGGGCGGAGATGGCAGAACCAACAAAATGCAGACCGTTCAAAGCGGGTTTGATAATGTTGCCATACCTGCGATAAAAAGGGCGCTTTCAGATGAAAAATGTGAATATTTTGTGATGGATGAGATTGGATATCTTGAGCAGAGCCATGATGGATTTAAAGAGGCCCTTCTTAATTTATGGGACAGCAAATGTGTAATGGCCGTTGTGCGCGGACAGCACATTCCGTTTCTTGACGACATAAAGAACAGGGATGATGTGTTTGTTATAAATATGGATGGTGATAAGTTATGAAAATAATAGCGAGAATCCATACGGATTTTACGGATAAATTCGGTATACCGAGGCAGAGCGGAATGGTGCCTGAACTTATGGGACGCATAGTTTTTGAACCGGAATACCGGAATATTACGGCACTTAAAGGACTGGAAGGATTTAATTATATATGGCTCATATGGGAATTTTCACGTTCGGTAAGGGATAGCTGGTCGCCGACTGTCAGACCGCCGAGACTCGGAGGGGATACCAGAGTCGGTGTGTTTGCAACACGTTCTCCGTTCAGACCGAATCCAATCGGATTGTCGTGCGTGAAACTTCAGAAGATACAACAAGAAAAAGACGGACCGGTTATATATGTTTCGGGAGTGGATATTCTTGACGGGACACCAATATATGATATTAAACCATATCTGCCGCATTCCGACATGAAAAGTGATGCGACAGGCGGCTTCGCTGACAGATTCAGTGGATACAGGCTTGACGTGGTAATAGCACCCGATGTGGAATGTGATATGTCAGAGGACAGGAAAGCTGCACTCACCGGAGCACTTTCTCTTGATCCGCGCCCATCGTATCAGGATGATCCCGACAGGATATACGGTATGGATTTTGCCGGATACAATGTTAAATTTAAAGTTGATGGCAGCGTGCTTACTGTTATAAAAATAACTAATTGTCAACCTTGATAATAAAATGGTTGACAATTAAATGCCGCTGATGTATAGTTTATCTCAGTTTACAGCATAAAAAGGAGAAACTATATCATGGATAAGACAATTGAAACCGGAAATATTAAGCCGGTATACAAAACAAGAGATTATGTTCTTAATATTACACTTATGGGACTTATGACAGCACTCATATGCGTGCTTGCACCACTGTCAATCCAGCTCCCGGGACAGGTACCTATTTCACTTACACTTATGGCTATTTATTTTACCGTATATCTTCTCGGAGGCGCCAAAGGAACCGTATGTGTTGTTCTCTATCTTCTTCTCGGAATGATAGGACTTCCTGTATTCTCAGGATTTACTGGCGGACTCGGTAAACTTGCGGGACCTACCGGCGGATATCTTATCGGATTCATATTTACAGCAGCTATCTGCGGAGGCGCACTCTGGCTTGGCAAGGGTAAGCTCTGGGTGTATGTAATCGGAATGGTTTTAGGATGTGCGGTTGCATATTTATTCGGTACATTCTGGTTTATGTTTTCAATGGGAACAGGCATGAAATATACACTTTCCGTATGTGTAATTCCGTTTATTCCTTTTGATATTGCCAAGATTGTTGCAGTGGCAATTGTCGGAACACTTGTTAAAAAATTATTACATAAGATAGACGGACTGCAGACCGTTATTAAATATTAGTCCTTGCATTGTGCGTCGAATAGTGATATAATCCTCTGCAAATGGCACAAAGGAAGGCGCATTAATTATGGTAAAGAAGTTAATATTGGTTACGTCTCCACCTGCCTGTGGTAAGACGTTTATATCTAAAGCATTGGCAAAGAGACTGCCACATGTTGTATATCTTGATAAAGATACATTGATTCCGCTCTCAAAGAGAATTTTTGCGGTAGCAGGTGAAGAATATAACAGAAGCAGTGATTTTTTTGAGGAAAATATAAGGGATTATGAGTATGATGTAATAGTTGATCTTGCACTTGAAGCACTTGAATATGAAGACATCGTACTTATTAATGCTCCGTTTACGAGAGAGATTCGTGATACCGGATACATGGACAACCTTAAGGCTAAGCTTGCCGGCAAGGGTGCGACTCTTGTGATAATCTGGGTTGAGACATCTCCGGAGATTGTACATGAGCGTATGGTTTCGCGTGATTCCGACAGGGACACATGGAAGCTTGAGCATTGGAATGAATACATAAGCGGATGTAATTTTGAGATTCCGGAGAATTTGTATGATCCGGATCATGAAGATGGTCTTCTTATATTTAAGAATAATAATGACCAGGAATATGAAGAGTCTATGAAGAACATTGCGAGTGTTCTTGAGCGTACGATGAAGCAGTAACGCATAATAAGAAGCCTTTCGGGCGATGAGCCCGGAAGGCTTTTTGATTTACCGGATATTCTGTTTTAAACAGGTTTTGATATCATCTTCCGGATTACTTATCTGCCTTAAACCGAATGTGTCAGTAAGGTATTGAAGAACATTCGGACTGATGAAAGCAGGAAGTACGGGACCGAGATAAATATTACGTATCCCAAGACTTAATAATGCGAGGAGCACTGCTACGGCTTTCTGTTCATACCATGATATAATAAGTGAAAGCGGCAGTCCGTTTATATCGGTTCCGAAAGCATCCGCAAGAGCAGTAGCTATTACAACAGCAGAGTATGCATCATTGCACTGACCAACATCAAGAAGACGGGGAAGCCCGGAGATTTCACCAAAATCAAACTTGTTAAAACGGTATTTGCCGCAGGCGAGTGTTAAGATGATGCAGTCATCAGGTACCATTCTGGCAAAATCCGTAAAATAATTACGGCCGGGTCTTGCACCGTCACAGCCTCCTATAAGGAAGAAATGACGTAATCTGCCGCTTTTGACAGCATCCACAATCTGGGATGCATAACTTAAGGTTGTTTTGTGTCCGAAGCCCACAAGGATGTTTTTAATTTCTTCGTCTTCGGGGAATCCCCCAAGTTCAAGAGCCTGATTGATTATTTCACTGAAATCTTTGGTTCCGTCGGGATTTTGCCCGATGTGTTTCACACCATCCCATCCGACAACATTGGTGCTGTATATACGATCCTTGTATGATTCACGCGGTTTCATAAGGCAGTTGGTTGTCATAAGGATGCAGCCGGGAAGATTGTCAAATTGTTTCTGCTGATCCTGCCATGCACCTCCGAAATTGCCGGCGAGATGAGCGTATTTCTTAAGTCCGGGATATCCGTGGCATGGCAGCATCTCACCGTGAGTATATATATTGATACCTTTGCCGGAAGTCTGCTCAAGAAGCATTTCAAGGTCTTTTAAGTCGTGACCCGATACGATTATAAAAGGCCCTTTTTTGATATGAACATTTACCTCGTGCGGTGTGGGGTCGGAGTAAACGCTTGTATTGGCCTCATCGAGTTTTTTCATTATCTCTATTGCCATTTCTCCGGTACGCATAGTCAGGCGGATTAATTCTTCAACGCCCATATTGTCATCTGTTGTGGAACAAAGTGCTTCCACATAGAAATCATCTACAGAATCACTGTAATATCCCAGTTCCCTTGCCTGATGTCCATAAGCGCTGATTCCTTTCAGACCGTACACGATGGTCTGGCGCAATGAACGGATGTCCGGGTCAAGATCTGCATCATACATGATACCGGCAATAGGAGCATCTTTTAACATTTCTGTTTTGGTATCGGGCAGATTATAGGACGCGTGCGCGGTATCTATAGCGGGTTTTCGGACATGCGTGCGAAGTTCTTCTTTGATTTTTTGTGATTCCTTGAGCAGTTTTACATGTGCTTCGGGGTCAAAATTAACATTTGTCAGCGTTGTAAAAAGGCTGTTCTCTATAAATTTTACAATATCTTTACTTATATGCTCCCCTTTGTCGAGAAGTTCTTTTGCATAACATGATATGCCTTTTATCTGAAAAATGAGTAAATCCTGCAGGCCGGCAACCTCAGGTGTTTTGCCGCATACTCCGAGTTTGGTGCAGCCTTTGCCTCCGGCCGTCTGTTCGCATTGGTAACAGAACATATCGTAATTCAGTTCCATATTGTTTCCCATATTACACCTCCGTTAGTGTTCTCATTAATATTCTTTACATTAAATGCTTTTTACATACATTTTACGGATGAAAGGATTTGGATTTTACAAAGACGGTTTATTCTATGCCTTGTAATCGAGAAGAAAAGGAGGAAAGAAAATCAATGAAGGTGAATCTTAATTCAGTGGAAAAAGTTAAAAGCTTCGTAAATGAAGTATCACGCTTTGACACCGAAGTCGATCTTGTTTCATCACGGCATGTCATTGACGCGAAATCATTAATGGGTATTTTCAGTTTAGACCTTTCCAAACCCGTAGAAGTAGAGGTTTGTGATAAGACGAAAGAACCGTATGTTTTTGAAAAACTCAGAGAATATGCATAAGGACAATTGAATAAGAAAAAGAATTTTTAAGTTTTAAAGGAGAAATTTATTATGAAGAAGAATTTATTCACAAAGGCAGCAGCATTCATCGCTGTCGCAGCACTCACAGCAGGAACATTTGCAGGATGCTCAAACTCAGGCTCAAAGGACAATGCTACAACAGAAGCAGGAGCAACAAAGGCAGAACAGACAACAGATAAGCAGGATAACAACGCTGCAGCTGATTTCGATACATCAAAAGATATCACAGTAGTAACAAGAGAAGAAGGCTCAGGAACAAGAGGAGCTTTCGTAGAACTTACAGGTGTTGAGCAGAAAAATTCCGACGGTAAGAAAATTGATATGACAACCGAAGAAGCAATCGTTCAGTCAAGCACACAGAACGTAATTACAGCAGTAAACGGTGATACATATGCAATCGGTTATGTTTCACTCGGATCACTCAACAAGGATGTTAAGGCTGTTAAGGTAGACGGAGCTGAAGCTACGGTTGATACAGTTAAGTCAGGTGAATATAAAGTACAGCGTCCGTTTAACATCGCAACAAAGGATGATGTAAGCGATGCAGCCAAGGATTTCATCAGCTACATCATGAGCTCAGAAGGACAGGCGATCATCGAAGACAATGGTTACATCAAAGTTGACGATGCAGCAGCGGCTTATGCAGCAACAGATGCCAAGGGCGAAGTCAAGATATCAGGTTCTTCATCAGTAACACCTGTAATGGAGAAACTCAAAGAAGCATATGAGAAAGTTAACTCAAACATTACAATCACAATCAACCAGAGCGATTCTTCAACAGGTATGAAGGATGCAGCAGAAGGAATCAGCGATATCGGAATGGCTTCAAGAGATTTGAAGGACAGCGAGCTTGAAACACTTAAGAATACAGTAATTGCAAAAGATGGTATCGCAATTGTAGTAAACAATGCATCACCTATAGAAAATCTTACATCAGACCAGATTATGAAGATTTACACAGGTGAGATTACAACCTGGGCAGATGTAAAATAATAAATGCAGATGAATTAATGCAGGACCGGTACATGAAATAATGTACCGGCCGCATTTGCATAATATAAGGGCCGCATAAAACGGTATTACCTTAAAGGAGTTTTGAATGAGAAAAGTTGCAGATAAAATAATGGAAATAGTTTTTCTGGTGCTGGCGTGCGTATCAATCGTTGCGGTAGTCATTGTATGCTATTTCATGTTCTCAAGAGGGATTCCCGCAATCAGACAGATAGGATTAGGCGAATTTATTACGGGCAAAATCTGGAAACCGACATATGATTATTTCGGAATACTGCCTATGATAGTGGGAAGCCTTATGGTAACAGCAGGGGCGTTGGTTATAGGCGTGCCGGTTGGAATCTTTATGGCAGTGTTCATGGCGAGGTTCTGTCCCCGGATTATATATAAAATAGCAAATCCTATAGTTAATCTTCTTGCAGGAATACCTTCCATTATATATGGATTTTTCGGTATGATGATAGTCGTTCCGTTCATCCGTGAACATATAGGCGGTAAGGGATACAGCATTCTTTCCGCATCAATAATACTTGGCATAATGATTCTTCCGACAATAATAAGCGTATCGGAGGCTGCTATAAAGGCGGTACCGGAGAGCTATTATGAAGGAGCGCTTGCGCTTGGCGCAACCAAAGAGATAAGTGTATTCAAAACGGTTCTTCCGGCAGCCAAATCAGGAATTATGGCAGCGGTTACACTTGGAATCGGCAGGGCAATCGGTGAGACTATGGCAGTGCAGATGGTAGTCGGCAATCAGCCAAGACTTCCGCACAGTATTCTCGACGGTGTAAGAACACTTACCACCAATATAGTAACCGAAATGGGGTATGCAGCGGATCTGCACAGAGAGGCACTCATTGCGACAGGCGTTGTGCTTTTTGTGTTCATACTGATAATCAATCTCCTGCTTGCGTTTATTAAAAGGAGGAAGGACTGATGAAAATGCGTGGAAAAATAAGTTCGGTTATTTTAAGAATTGTGATGTATGCGTCAGCGGGCTTTACGGCAGCGGCATTGCTCTTCATACTCGGTTATATTCTTGCAAAAGGCATTCCGAATCTGACATCACCGGGACTGTTTGCGTGGGAATATACATCTGACAATGTATCATTAGTGCCGGCAGCGATAAATACACTTATGCTTGTGGCGCTTGCGCTTGTTATGTCAATTCCATTCGGAATCGGCTCCGCGATATATCTTACCGAATATGCCAAAAAAGGCAACAAATTCGTAAGCATCATCCGTGTTACAACGGAAACATTGAGCGGTATCCCGTCAATCATATACGGACTTTTCGGTATGCTTTTTTTCGTAACGGCGCTCAAATGGCAGTATTCGATACTTGCCGGTGCTGCAACAGTTGCAATAATGGTTCTCCCGACAATAATGAGAACCACCGAAGAAGCGCTTCTTGCAGTTCCGGACTCATTCCGTGAAGCAAGTCTTGCACTCGGTGCGGGTAAAATAAGAACAATTTTTAAAATAGTACTTCCGTCGGCAATGCCTGGAATCCTTTCCGGTGTAATACTTGCAATAGGACGTATGGTAGGAGAGACAGCAGCATTACTGTATACATCAGGTGCGGTTGCATCTGTAGCAAAGGGCGTTATGAGTCCGGGCAGAACTCTCGCCATTCATATGTACACAATATCGTCGGAAGCATTTCACACGAACCAGACGTTCGCAACGGCAGTCGTACTTCTTGTGATTGTGTTTATACTTAACGCGCTCGCATCATTTGTTGCGAAGAAATTAACCAAGAAGTAACAGGAAGTAAGGAGATAATCATATGGCAGACAAATATCAGGTTGAAAATCTTAATTTGTATTACGGAAATTTCCAGGCACTTAAAGATATCAATCTTAATATCAAAGAAAAAGAAATAACGGCATTTATCGGACCGTCAGGCTGCGGTAAATCGACATTCATAAAGACACTCAACAGAATGAACGATTTGGTTGCAGGCTGTAAAATTACGGGAAAGGTTCTTCTTGACGGCGAGGATATTTTCGGAAAGATGGATGTGTGTGCGCTCAGAAAAAGAGTCGGCATGGTATTCCAGAAACCGAATCCGTTCCCGATGAGTGTATATGATAATATAGCATTCGGACCGAGAACACACGGCATCAAGTCAAAATCAAAGCTTGATGAAATTGTTGAAAAATCATTAAGAGATGCCGCTATATGGGATGAACTTAAGGACAGACTTAAGAAATCTGCACTTGGCCTTTCAGGCGGACAGCAGCAGAGACTCTGCATTGCAAGGGCACTTGCGGTAAAGCCGGAGGTAATCCTTATGGACGAACCGACATCGGCACTTGACCCGATATCGACATCCAAAATAGAGGATTTGGTAATGGAACTTAAGAAAGACTACTCGATTATCATGGTAACACATAATATGCAGCAGGCAGTCAGAGTAGCGGATAAAACAGTTTTCTTCCTTCTTGGCGAGATAATTGAATCAGGAGAAACACAGCAGATTTTCTCAATGCCTAAGGACAAGAGAACAGAAGATTATATTTCAGGGAGGTTTGGCTGATGAGAGACAAATACGAGCTTCAGTTAAAGCAGCTTAATGATTTAATGATACATATGGGAAGTCTTATTGAGGCAGCGATTGAGATGGCGATTGAAGCACTTGTAAAGGGAGATGCGGACAAGGCACGCGAAGCAGTTGAGTTTGACGATACAATCGATCAGACCCAGAAAGATATTGAAAGCCTTTGTATGCGTATTCTTCTTATGCAGCAGCCGGTAGCCACCGATTTAAGATTTGTGTCAACCGCACTTAAGCTTGTAACCGATATGGAAAGAATCGGAGATCATGCGGCTGATATATCAGAAATTACAATTTCACTTGTCGGATCCGAATATGTCAAGGATCTGGATGTCATCAAGGAAATGGCAGCAAAAACCAGTGGTATGGTAATCAAGAGCGTGGAATCTTATGTAAGCAGAAATACCGAAGAGGCCAAAGAAGTCATAGCATATGATGATGTCATTGATGATCTTTTTATCATGGAAAAAGATGAGATTGTCAGGATGATCGGAGAGAATCCTAAATGCGGAAGCGAAGCGACGGACCTGCTTATGATTGCCAAGTATTTCGAGAGAATCGGAGATCACGCAAGCAATATTGCCGAGTGGGCGCTTTATGCGAAGACCGGTGATATCAATGTTATACAGTAAGTAAAATTTCTGTGAAATTTACTTTGATTTTACATTAGCGCTATTTGATTTTTACAATGGATTTATATGATGTTTACATCAAATGTAAAAGAGAGGTAAACTATGGATTTCTTTAATGTACTTTCGCTGTTGGGAGGTCTGGCACTGTTTCTTTACGGAATGAATGCAATGGGTGACGGTCTTGCCAAATTATCGGGCGGCAAAATGGAAAAAATTCTTGAAAAACTTACAACCACGAAAGCTAAGGGTGTGCTCTTGGGTGCCGGTGTAACGACGGTTATACAGTCATCTTCGGCTACGACTGTTATGGTTGTAGGTTTTGTCAATTCCGGAATCATGAAGCTGCGTCAGGCAGTCGGAATTATTTTCGGTGCCAATATCGGTACTACAATCACTGCCTGGATTTTGAGCCTTTCCGGTATCCAGAGTGATAATTTTTTCATAAGATTATTAAAACCGAGCTCTTTTTCACCGGTACTTGCGGTAATCGGTGTTGCGTTTCTGCTTTTTTCCAAGAAGGATAAGAGAAAAAATATAGGATCAATTCTTGTGAGTTTTGCAGTTCTCATGTTCGGTATGGAAGCCATGAGCGGCGCGGTTGAAGGCCTTAAGAATGTGCCGGAATTTACTCATTTATTCACAATGTTCTCAAATCCGTTACTCGGAATCCTTGTCGGAGCAGTACTTACGGGAATCATACAGAGTTCATCGGCATCTGTCGGAATCCTTCAGGCACTTTGCGTAACGGGTGCAATTAATTTCTCAAGCGCGATTCCGATCATTCTCGGACAGAACATAGGAACCTGTGTTACGGCACTTATTTCAAGTATCGGAGCCAGCAAGAATGCCAAGCGTGCAGCATTTGTACATTTGTATTTTAATATAATCGGTTCGGCACTTTTCATGGCATTATTCTACGGAATAAACGCATTTGCGCATTTTGCCTTTATGGATATGGCGGCCAACGAAATGGGCATAGCTATCGTTCACACGACATTCAATGTGCTTGCAACACTCGTACTCCTGCCATTCTCGGATATTCTCGTCAAGCTTGCAACGCTTACCGTCCGCGACAAAAAGACGGGTATCGAACCGGTTGAGGAGGATTTCAAGCTTCTTGATGAACGTTTTCTTGAGAAACCGGCATTTGCAGTTGAACAATGTATCAAGACTGCAGCCAACATGGCTGATATAGTACGCAAAAGTGTGGATGATGCAATTTCTCTTTTTGATAATTATGACAGTGAGGTTGCGGCGGCAATTGCCGATTCGGAAAGCCTTGTTGACCGTTATGAGGATGAACTCGGAACTTATCTTGTAAAGGTCAGCACCAAGAGCATAAGTGAGCACGATTCAACAGTTGTGTCCAAACTTCTGCACAGTATAGGTGATTTTGAAAGAATTTCCGATCATGCGCTTAATCTGTGCCAGGCGGCATCAGAGATGAACAGTAAAAAAATAGATTTTTCAAGTGAAGCGCATAAGGAACTTAATATAGTACAGAATGCCGTTAAGCAGGTACTTGCCGAGGCGGTTGACAGCTTTACATCGGATGATAAGACTCTTGCCGCAGAAGTGGAACCGCTTGAGGAGGTAATTGACGACCTTCAGGATGACCTTAAAATCCGCCATATCGAGAGGCTTAAGAATGGCCAGTGTACCATTGAACTTGGATTTATCTTATCTGATATCATGACAAATTATGAGAGGATAGCGGATCACTGCTCCAATATCGCGGTGTGTGTCCTTCAGCTTGAGGAGCGTGACCTTGAGGCGCATGATTATCTGATAAAGATGAAGACGGACAATGAAGATTTCAAACAGAAATACAAAAAATATAAAAATTTGTATGTATTGCCGCAATGTGATAGAATGTAAATCAGAAAAAGGAGGCAGTTATGGCGAATATTTTTATCGTGGAAGATGACAGCAACATACGTGAAATTGAGATGTTTGCGCTTAAGAACAGTGGATATCTCGTTGAAGGTTTTGAAAATGCGAAAGATTTTTTTAGGCGTCTGGCAGAAAAGAAGCCCGATTTAGTCCTTCTTGATATAATGCTTCCTGACATTGATGGAATGGAAATCCTGTCAAGGATTAAGAACGTGCCTGAGACCAAGCGTATTCCGGTAATTATGGTAACTGCCAAGACTACAGAAATTGATAAGGTCAAGGGTCTTGATACCGGTGCTGACGATTATATAACCAAACCGTTTGGCGTAATGGAACTTATATCGCGTGTAAAGGCACTTTTAAGGCGTACAAATGATATGAACGAGGACAAGGTGCTTACACTTAACGAGATTACGATGGATCTTGACAAGAGAACGGTAACTGTAGACGGCGTCCAAGTGGAGCTTACATATAAGGAATTCGAGTTGTTAAGGCTCCTGCTCCAGAATGCCGGGATAGTTCTCAGCCGTGACATAATAATGGAACGTATCTGGGGTGCTGATTTTGAGGGTGAATCAAGGACTCTTGATATGCACATCAAGACCTTGAGACATAAACTCGGTGAATCCGGTGCACATATTAAAACGGTAAGAAATGTAGGATATCAGGTAGAATAATTTACTATGAAGAAGAAAATCAACATTCAGATGCTTGTTATGGTGGGTATAGCCATAATTCTTACAGCCATATTGTCCATCGCTGTTTTCTACGAGGTGTTTAAGCGGGAGATGGCTGACAGCCTTGCCAGATACACAAGGCTTTTGAGCAATACAATTGAAAATTATGAGGTCAACAATATTGAGACACTGCTTTCCGGAGAGAACGGGATTCTTGAAAATGAGAAAAATAACGGAATAAGAGTCAGTATTATCGATAAAAAAGGAAGTGTTATATACGATAACTACTATGAGACATCCAAGCTTCAGGATCATAGTGACCGCCCGGAAATAGAGCAGGCTTTTAAAGACGGTGAAGGCCAGCAGATACGTCAGTCAGATACGATGGGCAAGGATATTTTTTACTATGCGGTCCGTATGGACAATGGAATGGTAGTACGTGTCGCAAAGGAGGCGAGCAGTCTTTTGAGCATATTCCGTTCGGCTTTCCCGATTCTCGGAATTGTCCTTGTGCTGACATTTGTGACATGTTTTATACTTACACATTACCTTGCAAAGAGTCTGATCACGCCTATAGAGGGCGTCGCCAATAATATGGACCACATTGAAAATGTGCAGATTTATAAGGAACTGGAGCCTTTCGTAACCACGATAAAGCAGCAGCATGAGGATATCCTTAAGAGTGCAATGATGCGTCAGGAGTTTACCGCCAATGTCACGCATGAGCTCAAAACTCCGCTGACATCCATATCGGGATATGCGGAACTCATTGAGAACGGAATGGCGCAGGGGGATGATGTAGAGCGTTTTGCAACGGAAATCCACCGCAACGCAAAGCGTCTGTTATCTCTCATAAATGATACATTAAGACTTTCGGAACTTGATTCCAATGATGGAGACCTTCTGATGGAGGATGTTGATCTTTATGATGTAGCATCAAATTGTGTCAACATGCTTACACTTCATGCCGAGGAAAATGATGTGAAGTTCCACTTAAAGGGCAGCGGCACGCATGTAAAGGGCAGTCACAGCATGATTGAGGAACTTGTGTATAATCTTTGCGATAATGCCATCCGGTACAACCGTGAAGGTGGCAACATCTGGGTTGTGGTAGACCCGGAGGATCATTCAATACTTGTATCGGATGACGGTATCGGTATTTCTGAGGAAAACCAGTCGCGCATCTTTGAGCGCTTTTACCGCGTGGACAAGAGCCGCTCCAGAAAAACCGGCTCAACCGGGCTCGGACTTGCCATCGTTAAGCATATTGCCGAGCAGCATGGTGCGAAGATCGAACTTACCAGCGCCGAGAATGTCGGCACCACGATTAAGGTCATATTCCCGGATCCTGACAAATAAATTACATGCTTTTTACAAATCCTGCGAATTATTTTTACCTAGTAATGATATCTTGTAATCATCAAAGAGGTGATGATCATGAGTTACATATTAAAAATAAGCCGCAGGATTTGTAATGAAAATATAATAGGAATCAGAAGCATTTTTGTGATTGCCAATATGATAATCACAGCTGCAGCCGGAGCCGCAGCATGGCTCATAGTTGACCGGTTCGCCAATTTACCAGTGATTTCCCTTATCTGTGCGATGGGATATCCGGCAGTGTTTATCGGCTTCATCGGAAGTATCTTCTATCTTATGAATAAGGATGTGTGGTAATGCGCACGTCCTTTTTTGCACTAAAAAATAATTCCCCGTTGAAATGCGTTCCCCATTAGTGTAATATAGAATTAAGTGTATATTGCACACACATCAGGAGGAACAGTAATGAACAAAGAACTAGTTATAGTTATAGACTTTGGCGGTCAGTACAACCAGCTCGTTGCGCGCCGTGTCAGAGAATGTAACGTATATTGTGAGATTTATTCTTACAAGACGGACATTGCCAAAATCAAGGCGATGAATCCCAAGGGAATAATTCTCACCGGCGGTCCGAACAGCTGCTACGAGGACGGAGCACCTACCTGCACGGAGGAGCTTTTCAATCTCGGCGTTCCTGTACTCGGTCTCTGCTACGGTGCACAGCTCATGATGCATGTGCTTGGCGGCAAGGTTGAGAAAGCGCCTGTCCGCGAGTACGGCAAGACAGAGGTCATGGTTGACAATTCGTCCGCTCTTTTTACGGATGTATCACCTACTACAATTTGCTGGATGAGTCATTTTGATTATATTTCCAAGGTTGCTCCGGGCTTCAGAATCTGCGCCCACACAGCCGACTGCCCTGTCGCAGCCGCTGAGGATGCATCCCGTAACCTTTATGCAATACAATTCCATCCGGAGGTTCTCCACACCAAGGAGGGCACCAAGATGCTCCACAATTATGTCCGCGGTATCTGCGGTTGTGCCGGAGACTGGAAGATGGATGCTTTCGTTGAGAACACCATCAGGGAAATCAGGGAAAAAGTCGGTGACGGCAAGGTTCTCCTCGCTCTTTCGGGCGGTGTCGATTCTTCCGTTGCAGCCGGTCTTCTCTCAAGAGCCATCGGCAAGCAGCTTACCTGCGTATTCGTTGATCACGGCCTTCTCCGTAAGAATGAGGGCGATGAGGTTGAGCAGGTATTCGGTCCGAACGGCCAGTTTGACCTTAACTTTATAAGGGTCAACGCCCAGGAGCGCTACTACAGCAAGCTCGCAGGAGTAACAGAACCTGAGCAGAAGAGAAAGATAATCGGTGAAGAATTTATCCGTGTATTTGAGGAAGAAGCTAAGAAAATAGGTGCCGTTGACTTCCTTGCCCAGGGAACAATCTACCCTGACGTAGTCGAGAGCGGTCTCGGCGGCGAGTCCGCAGTCATCAAGTCCCACCACAATGTCGGCGGCCTTCCTGACTATGTAGACTTCAAGGAAATCATCGAGCCTCTCCGCAATCTTTTTAAGGATGAGGTCCGCAAGGCAGGTCTTGAGCTTGGAATCCCTGAAAAACTCGTGTTCCGTCAGCCATTCCCGGGCCCTGGTCTCGGAATCCGTATCATCGGCGAGGTTACAGCTGAGAAGGTCCGCATCGTGCAGGATGCCGATGCCATCTACCGCGAGGAGATAGCCAAAGCCGGTCTTGACCGTTCAATCGGCCAGTACTTCGCGGCCCTTACCAACATGCGTTCCGTCGGAGTCATGGGCGATGAGCGTACCTACGATTATGCCGTTGCACTCCGCGCAGTCAACACCGTTGACTTCATGACCGCCGAGGCAGCCGACATTCCATTCGACGTCCTCCAGACGGTAATGAGCAGAATTATCAACGAGGTAAGAGGTGTAAACAGAGTATTCTACGATCTGACCAGCAAACCACCTGGAACGATTGAGTTTGAATAAGAGCCACAAGTCTTGGAATCCGCTAAACAAGCGGGTTCCGAGACTTTTTCTTTTGCTCTGCTACTAATTTGCTACTAATAGCAACTACTCTTTTTCTATCGTTTTCAGTTGGCTGTCATTAACTTTAATAGCAAGAAACCCTGATGACTGCTGGATTTCTTCTATATGATCTTTCTTTGTGGCATCTGGATGATTTTCCCTGATGCGGTATTTGGTGGTACTAACGAAGGTCCGAACTGAGGTCGGGCGGTTACATCTGAGTTGTTGTCCTGAGTCTGAGGCACTTCACATGTGATACCTGCTGCTTCAAGCAGAGGGTTATCAGATGGTGGTTCAGGTGTTGGCGAATCTGTCGCCTGCAATGATTCCAGACTATGCACAAGCTCCTGTTGTTTATGTGGAAACAGATGGGAGTATGTGTTAAGTGTTGTGGATACTTTCTCATGTCCGAGCCTGTCTGCTAACATTAAGGCATCACAGCCCTGATTAATAAGTAAGCTGGCGTGCGAATGCCTGATATCGTGGATTCGTATCTTCTTTACACCTGTGTTTTTGCAACCTCTTATCATCTCGTGTGAGAGATATGATTTTGTTACCGGGAACAGCCTTTCATCTGCGTCAAGCATATACCTTGACTGGATATAGTCTGATAGCTCCTGGCATAGAAAATCCGGAATCGGAATCTTTCGCTTACTTTTTCTTGTCTTAGGTGATGTAAATACATCTTTTCCTTCTATCCGCTGATATGTTCTGTTGATGGATATTGTCTTGTTATCAAGGTCAATATCAGCAGGTGATAGAGCAAGCAGTTCGCCTTCTCGCATACCAGTCCAGTACAGGACTTCAAAGCATATATACGATAGCGACTTGTCTTTTACACCATCACGGAAAGCAATATATTCATCGTAAGTCCAGTAATCCATTTCCTCAGCCTTTGCTTTTCCAATGGTGCCTGCCTTGCCACAGGGATTGGTGTTAAGGTCATAGAAACGCTTGGCGTAATTGATGATGCTGTTAAGCTCCGTGTTAATCTTTTTCAGATAGGTCTGGGAGTAATTATTCGGCGAACTCATAAGCTTCGCCTGCCATCTTCGTACATCAGAGGCTTTGATTTCATTTATCGGCTTGCTACCGAAGAATGGAAGAATATGCGTCTGTAGTACCGCCTTTTTTGTCAGAAGAGTTGACTGCTTAAGTCTTGCAGCCATATCCTCCATATAAATTTCATAAAGGTTTTGAAATGTCATGTCAGGATTGGCAGACTGCTTTTCCAGAAAATCCCTTTCAAATCCTAAGGCTTCCTTTTTGGTGGCAAAGCCTCTTTTCCACTTCTGTTTTTTGATTCCCTGCCAGTTCGTATAATAGAACTTGGCGAACCATTTACCAGTTTTTTCATCTTTGTAAGCTGGCATAAATATCATCTCCTTTTTGTAAAATTGTTGTGCAATCATCAAAAGGCTATGATATAATCTACTTGTTCAGGGTGATTATAAAGCCTTCGGGTTAATCACTTACATAGCTTCGGTTATTCCTTTTGCGAGAAGGAGTATGCCGGAGCTTTTTCTTTACTAAAGGTGTAAGCCTGCAATTATTCAGTTTTTTAATCGGCTTCATTATCCAGTCTGGAATCCTTATAATATGCCAACATATCTGATTTCCATGAATCAAACTTTTCTTTTGAAATTTTTCCTGTCTGAAGCATATTCTTCTTTGTTATCCAGTTTTCCATAAAGAGACAGAAGTCTGCATCATATTTTCCATTGCCTTTGCCATTAACCTTAATCCCGGCAGTCCATTCAGGACTTTCAGGAGGTTTGGTGTTGGTCAGCTCAAATGAAAAATCAGTAAGTTCAGTTATGGCAAAGAGAGCATTGATTACATCTGATATAGTGTGGAATTCATATGACGGATATTCAGCGGTTGTATTATCTTTTGGAGTATTAGTATCTTTTGCAAATAAAAGCTCCTGCCATGGAACATTTAATTCATTAGCAATCTGTTTTAAAACATCTATCTTTAATAGTATTTCACCAGATTCATATTTCTGGATAGTACGTTCTGATTTACCAAGCCGCTGTGCAAACTCCTTTTGCGTGATCTTTTGTGCTCTGCGCTGCTTCTGTATTGCCTTTCCGATTTCTTCTGAAGAGGACATAGTAAGTTTAATGGAATCAGAGTAAGTCATTCTGTTCACCTTCCTTTATATGAAATAGTCCGCTGTAAAGATACGTATTAGGTTGATATTAAATGAAATACGTATCAGTAAGTGACTTGTTTATGATTGTACAATTACTTTATCATAAACAAAAACGAATTGCAAGTGCGTAATTATAAAAAGTTCTATTGACAAATTTTGAAAAGGATATTAAAATAAACACGAATTAGAAATACGGATTAAATGAAGAACAGGATAGCTGTTTTGTAAAAACACGTATTTAAAATAACAATTTATGAAAGGAGGAGCTGCATGAAGGGTATAAAGGAAGCATTCATAGATGCAGGTGAGATAAGCCAGATGCTTGGTATCGGGATGACAAAGGCATATGCAATTATAAAGGAATATAATGCAGAGCTTGAGGCAAAAGGTTATTTCACCATGCGGGGCAAATGTCCAAGGAAGTACTTTGAACAGAAAATCTATGGTTACGAAGATTATTACAATCCGGATTATGAGCCACAGCGTAACCGAAGCAATGTTGCAGAAGAAATGGATTATGAAGCGGCAGTTGGGGATTCTGTGATAAGTGAACAGGATGAAGTGGATATACCGCCTGAAACAAATGAATTGTCGGAAGATGGTGCTGAGATAGCAGAAAATGTGATGTTGGATGCAGATGTAATGGTGAAAGAGACAACTGAATAGGTGAATCCAGCGAGTGGGGGCAAAAAGCGCCCCCAAAACGTGCAAATGGGGGCAGAAAGCGCCCCCAAAACCACAAAGTGGGGGCAGAAAGCGCCCCCGCACAAATCAGAGCCGAAAAAGTGTGGAGGCAAAAAGTGCCGTCAAAATGCAAAAGTGGGGGCAAAAAGCGCCGTCAAAACAGCAAAGTGACGGCAAAAAGCGCCACCACTCAAATCAGAGTGAAAAAGTCATGGTGGCGGAAAGTGCCATCAAAATGGAAAAGTGGTGGCGGAAAATGCCACCAAAACAATAAAGTGATGGCAAAAAGTGCCACCACTTTACAACTCTGGTGGAACTTCAACCACCATATCAGTAATCGTGGTGGTACATTAACCACCACATATTATATACAGGGTGCAGGTGCTCCTGCCAAGACGAAAAATTATGTAAACGATGATGCGTTTATATTTTTTCGGGAAAAGGTCCGACCTTTTCCGCATCTTGCAAAACCTATGAACACTATTTTAAGAAAGGTTGAAAAAGCAATGGTACAGATAAAAAGAGATTGGTTTGATACAGCATTAGAAAACTACGAAAGGGGAGAGACGCATGGCAGATGGAAAGAGAAGATACAAGTCTGACAGGAAAGATTATAAGGTATCTGTGAAGCTGTCGGAGAAAGATATGGATATTCTGAAAGCGGTACTTAAACGAACCGGAATAACAGCAAGTGCCTATATAAGAGAATTGATCCGGACAGGCGGTAACATTGATACAAGTTATCCTGAGGACAGGGCAAGAGCAATCCGTGTTATTGCCGGTATTGCAAATAATATTAATCAGGCAGTAAAGCTTGGCAATTCACAGGGAAAGTTATATTACAGCGATATTGATAAACTGCAGAGCAGTCTGGATGATGTAAAGAAAACATTTGGGGAGGTGCTGGAAATATGGCGATTACAAAGATCCTGAATATCATGGAATCGGAAGGCAGAAATCCGGTAACACACCTGAAGAATGCTTTGGAATATATCCAGAACCCAGATAAGACAGAAGAATGTATACTGGTGGGCGGTATTAACTGCCTGCCAGATACAGCATTTGAGCAGATGGAAGAGACAAAGAATATATTTCATAAGACAGGTAAAAGGCAAGGCTATCATGTGATCATATCGTTTTCGCCAGAGGAAAAAGTAACAGCAGAGCAGGCAATGTATGTCCTCGAGCATTTCGCAAAGGATGTGCTTGGTGATGATTATGAGGCGGTGTATGCAGTCCATACTGACAGGGAACATATGCATGGGCATCTGATCTGGAACAGTGTCAGCATGACAACTGGCAAGAAATACAATTCACCGAAAGGCAACTGGAAGAATCATTTTCAGCCTATTACAAATAAATATTGTGATGAACTTGGACTTTCCATTATGCCAGCAGAGTACAGCAGGAATCCAAAAAATATCAGCAGGGGCAAGTGGGAAAAGGAAATGTCAATGAAAGAGATAATTCTAAGGGATGCCAAGATGTGTGCATATGCAGCCGGGAATGTGGAGCATTTTAAATATCTGATGAAAAGACTTGGATATGTATTTAAGAAAGATGCGTGGATGGAAGTGCAGGCACCGGGATTTCGGTATTATCATAAACTGGCAAAGCTGGACGAGATGTTTTCAGAAGATATGCTAAGGCATCATGTGGATATGCCCTGGATGGTAAAGCCTTACTTTTATTCGTCGGATATCAGGGGATTGCACAGGGCGAAGCTGTCATCATTCCAGAAGAAGTTTTATGCAAAGCTATACAGATTAAGGATTGTAGAGCAGAAGCGTTTTGTGGTTGGTGGAGCAAAATATACGGAAGATTTGAAAAGATTTCATCAGTTACAGGACGAATATCTGTTACTTGTGAATAATGACATCAAAGATATTGTGGAGCTTGTGAATTTCAGAAATAAGCAGGAAGAAGAAATCCAGCAGATTGAGGACAGACAGCATGAAATATACAGAGAAAGCTCAAGCCGGAAACGGAAGATTAAGACAGAAGCACAATATAAGGATTATCAGATGTGGCATGTGGAAGTGCAGGAAGAACTGGACGAGCTTAAGCAGGAAAAAAAGGAGATAAAGAGACGGATACAGCTTGCTGATGGCATTGTGAGAGAAGATTTGTATACGGCTTATTATGCGGTGTCGAAGAGAGAGGAGATTGTTGCAGACAGGGATGTTGAAATACCGGGGATGGAAGAGGATATGCTGGTTGAGAGAACAGCGGAAGCGGTTGTTGAGCCGGATGCAAATGTTGAGGTAATGAATCCTTACAATATTCAGAATGATACGTCTGTAATGCCAGATATTCGTAATGTGTCTGATGTAAATACGGCAAGAATGGATGAAGATATTACTGACGTAACAGATAAAGGTGAATATGTGGAAATTAGAGAAACTGAACCTGTGGACAAAGCTGACTGGATTGTCAGGATAATATCAGAGCTTGGTGGTTATGAGAATGTCAGTAATTCTGTTAAGGCAGATATATTTGGATTTGATATTGCTGCTGTAAGTGGAAGTATAAGACTGTTCTCGGATGTAATGAAAAAACTTGGAATGAAGCTGGATGGGGATGAACTTTATGAGGAGTTTCAGAGGATTTATGATGAAACGGTTAGCAGAGATGCTGATAAAGAAAAGGTAAGAGATAAGATAGGAAATAGGGGCAGAGGAAGTTAATTCCTCTGCTTTTAGCTGTTAAATATAAATAGATAACAAAAAAATGATATTTAAAATACAATAAAAATGTGATATGATTTATCTATACATTTTTATTTGCAACTAAGGGAGAAAATATGGGTATCGGATTATTTTTGAATGATTATTATGACCTTTTGAAATTGATGCATGATAATGAAGTTATAATATTAGACGAGAAAGTGATTCCATTAACACAACAACAGATAGCTACAACTTTGAAATGTAGCAAAATGAAGATTAATAGTATGTTTAGTGCGTTACAAAAACAGGATTTCGTCGAGCAAAAAACAAGAGGAAAGTATGTGTTGACGGATAAAGCTGAAATGATAATTGAGACAATAGAAAAACTGCAATAATTATAGATAAGGAGCAAGTAAATATGCCTACATTGGATTGGATAGGAAAAGATAAGGTAATAAATCATCATAATGATGTGCCATATAAAGTTCTTGAACGCAAGTATAGTTATGATGAAGATGGTGAGCATAAAGATGATATTCACAGTGAGAACATGATTATACATGGCGATAATTTAGAAGCATTAAAATCTCTTTTGCCACAGTATGAGGGGAAAATCAAATGTATCTATATTGATCCTCCATATAACACTAGGAAGAGTTCAGAAAAAAATAAGGCATGGATATATTCAGATAGTGTGGATGACCCGAAGATAGAAAAGTGGTTAGGTGTGACTGTTGGTGATGAAGGAGAGGATTTATCTAGACATGATAAATGGTTATGCATGATGTACCCTCGGCTAGTATTATTAAATAAATTATTATCCGATAAAGGAATTGTATTTATCAGTATAGATGACAATGAATGTAGTTATTTGAAAATAATTTGTGACGATATATTTGGGAAGAAAAATTTTGTTGCACAGTTAATATGGAGATCGGATGGGAACTTTGATAATCAGGCGAAGATAAAGAATGTTCATGAGTATATTTTGTGTTATATAAAGAATGCTGATGAGGTTGGACTTCCTCAGGCAATAGATCCAAGTGCTTCTGAAAATAGTAAAATATATAATGAAGAAGTGAGAAATACTGTTGTCAAGAACGGACCTAAAAATCCTATGTCAACAATAAAGCTACCAATAGGTTTTCCGTGCTCGATCAGTGATTTGATAATAAAATCGAGGAAAGATAAATTTCCATATTATGGAGCAGATGCAATTATAGAAGGCGGACGTTTAATTAATGAGGTAGAAGTTGAAAGCGGTTGGTCGTCAAAGAACATATTAATGAAGTATATTAATAATGGGTTTAACCCAGTTAAGGATACCAAGGGACAAGATACAGTGTTTGAAATTACAAAAACTGGAAATATCGAAATGATAAAAAAAAGAGGAGATGCTAGTCATGTTCTCTCGCTTTTACAGAACTTAGGTAGCACACAAAATATGAGTACAGAGTTGGCAAAAATGGGTGTGAAATTTGATTTCCCTAAACCGGTTGAGTTGGTAATATATTTAATTAGTTTTTATTGCCGAAAAGATGACATTATATTAGATTCTTTTGCAGGCTCAGGTACAACAGCTCATGCTGTTTTAAACATGAATAAAAAAGATGGTGGCAATCGTAAATTTATTCTGGTTGAGATGGGAGATTATGCTGACACAATAACAGCCGAACGTGTAAAAAGAGTGATTGATGGTTATGGGGAAGGAAAGAATGCAGTAGATGGAACAGGTGGTAACTTCTCATATTATGAATTAGGAAGTCCATTGTTTTTGCAGGATGGAACTATCAACAATGATATAGCTACAGCTGAAATTAGAAAATATATCTGGTACACAGAAACCAATGGGCTTGAGTATGCTGAGAACGAACAGGAAAAATATTATCTTGGCTCTCATAATGATACAGCATATTATTTTTATTATGAAAAGGACAAGGCTACAATACTTGACTATTCTTTTTTGGCAACGGTAAATGTAAAGAACCAGTCATATATTATATATGCAGATTCTTGTGCATTATCAGATATTGATTTACAGAAGTGGAATATTACATTTAAGAAAATACCAAGAGATATTGAGCATATCTAGAAAGGACAAGGTATGGAACTTAAAAATTATCAGATACAGGTTATAAGTGATTTAGAACGATTTTTAGAGCTGCTTATAGAGAAGCAGAGTATAAGTTCAGCATACAGCACCTTATGGAATGAAAAAGGAGTGAATGTGGGGATAGATGGAATGCCGCCATACAAAACGGAATTAGCAGGTGTTCCACAGGTGTGCTTTAAAGTTCCAACAGGTGGTGGAAAAACATTTCTAGCGGCAAATTCAATTAAGCCAATATTTGATTCTATGCCACATATACATCCTAAAGCAGTAGTATGGCTCGTTCCATCAGATGCAATACTTACTCAGACATATAGAACATTAACGGATAAGAATCATGATTATAGGAAGAAAATAGATGTTGATTTTGGTAATAAGGTCGAGATTTATTCTAAGCAGCAATTGTTAAATGGACAGAATTTTAATCCGACTTCAGTTAGTGATAATTTATCAGTATTTGTATTGAGCTATGATTCATTTCGGACGAGCAAAAAGGATGGAAGAAAAGCGTATCAAGAGAATGGTAGTTTGTTGCCATTTGTGAGATTTAAACAGGATAGTGGTTCGTTGTTGGAAGATACGGATGAAACAGCTTTGATACAAGTTATCCGTAAATTGAATCCAGTTGTTATTGTTGATGAGAGTCATCATGCTACAAGTAAGCTCAGTAAAGAAATGTTACAGAATTTCAATCCTTCATTTGTACTTGATTTGACAGCTACACCGAAAAATGGAAGTAATATTATCTCGTTTGTAGATGCAAGACAGCTTAAAGCAGAAAATATGGTTAAATTACCTGTAATTGTTTATAACAGAAAATCACAGGAAGATGTTTTTGTATCTGCAATTTCATTAAGAAGAAAATTAGAAAATGAAGCGGTTGAAGAACAGAAAAATGGTGGCAGATATATCAGACCAATTGTTTTATTTCAGGCTCAGCCTAGAACCAATGATGACAGTACAACCTATGATAAGATAAAGCATACTCTTATTGATATGGGGATACCAGAATCTGAAATTGCAATAAAGACTGCGGATAGGGATGAGTTAAAAAATATAGATTTAAGCAGCAAGGACTGTAGTATCAGATATATCATTACTGTTAATGCATTAAAGGAAGGATGGGATTGTCCATTTGCATATATATTGGCAACAGTCGCAAATAGAACATCAAGCATAGATGTAGAACAGATTTTAGGAAGAATTCTCAGACTTCCTAATACGAGAAAGAACGAAAGAGAAGTATTAAATCTTTCGTATGTTATTACATCATCAAATGCCTTTTATGCAACACTTGACAAGGTTGTAGCAGGACTTAATGCGGCTGGCTTTACGAGTAAAGATTATCGTATAGACGATTATGTGGAACAGGATACTGAATTTTCAGTAGAACAAGCTGGTAATATACAGACAGAGTTAAAGTTAGATAATGATGTAACTGATGATACAAATAATGTGTCGGATGAGATAGATCCTTTAAATATAGACTTTGTGAGGGAACAAATATCACCATTCGTAAATAATGATAATATGGAATCACAGAGTCAATCTGAGGTTAATGATGTGGTAACAGATATGCTTGACCATGCAAAAACACAGAATGAATTATATTGGCAAGACTTTGAGGAAACAGAAGAATATCTGCCAGTGCCACCAGAGGTTGGAAATAAGATGAAGCATTACAAAGTAAATCAGTTATATGCTAGTGAAGCAGGACAGATAGAAATACCGCAGTTTATGATAGAAACAGGACGTTCTCTGTTTTCTGAACATGAGCATCAGGTATTAACGAAAGAAAATTTGTATGCGGGATTTTCATTATTAGATAAGGATACGGTAATTGATTTTGACAGCATAGATTCAGAAATTGCAAGAATTGATATTGATGATTCAGATGCAATGCCAAAAGCATGGAAGTTGCAGGGCTTTGATAGTCAGAATGTAAAACAGTGGTTTGATGAACAGCCGTCAGATAGAAAAATGCGTCTGTGTAAGGATATGATAATAAAGAAATTATCAAAGAATAATGCGATAAATGATAGAGATTTGGAGGTATATGTAGACAGGATTATTCAGAATCTTACAGAGGATCAATTAACAGATATGGAACAGACACCAGGTATCTATGTCCTGAAAATTAATAAAAAAGTTAATTCGCTTTTAAATGAATATGCAAAGAAAATGTTTTTTGAGTGGGTGGAACAAGACAAAATTTCTTGCCAGTCGTCATATAAGCTACCGAAAGAAATCAGCCCGACAGAAACAATAGCATCAATACCAAAATCATTATATAACGAAGAGGAAAAGTTTGATACCGAATATGAAAGAAAGGTTGTCATGGAATTATCCTCATTAAACAATATTAAATGGTGGCATAGAAATATGGCAAGAAAAGGATTTGCCATAAATGGTGCTGTAAACGCATATCCGGATCTTATGGTGAGAACAGAAAGCGGTAAACTTTTACTGATAGAAACTAAAGGTGATCAGCTTGAAAACTCTGAATCCAAAGAAAAAGCCGAAATCGGAGCAAAGTGGGCAGAGATGGCTGGAAGAATGTATAAGTATTATATGGTGTTTGAGACAAAGAACCCTGGATATAATGGTGCTTATTCATATGAGGAGTTTATGAGGATTGTTAAGGAACTCTAGTATTTTGTTTGGATTTATTAAAATATGAGATGTAGATAAAATGGAGAATGATTGTATAAATGAAACATAGAAAAATTAAATCTGAAATTGCATTTTATTTGCAAAATTTTGATCAGATAGAATACCGTGAATATGTTGATAGGCAAACAAGGGATTGTTGCAGAATAATTGAAAAAGAAAGTGGAAATAAACAGCACACAGATTATTTTTTAAATTATTATGTACCAAAGGTTAAAATTTATGACATTTTATCAAATGATGGGATGACAAAGTTAGTTAATAGTCTTTATAAATTATCACCCCAAAAGTATAAGGTATTAAATGTTTTATATAGGAAACCAACAATTCTGCATAAATATGACTATGTACATATGCAAAAGGAACATTGCTTTTTGGGCAGACTTGCGGAAGTGCAATTTATAGACTCTAAATATATAAAGAGCATAGATATAACTGTAACACAAATGAATGATATCTATGCCTTTGTAGAATATGATATTTCTTTTAGTATTATGCTTAATGAAGAAAATCGTAATCAATTCATAATAGATTATTTGCCACAAATAACAGATGACGATTATTTTGAAAGTTTTAATATTGATGGTTGTCATAAACTGGAGATAATTTATGAAATGAATCAAAATTATTTTGAGTATATATGCCAGCATTTTGTTACATCATTATTTTTTTCAGAAACAGGCACAAAAAGGAAATTGCTTAGTATTGTTTATCAAATAAGAAAAGAATCTATAGATATTGATAAAATATATCTTGGGGATAATTTATGTATTTCTTATTACAATAAAGACCAGAATATTATTCTTAATAGAAATTATGATAGCACAAAATATGTACTTTTATCAGGAGATAATGAGGTTCCTAAGTTTGATATAAGCGAATATGTAATGAAATATGGAAACATATTCTATTTGAGAATAATGGGGGAATCAGAACTTACATTCTTTGAAAAAGAATATTCAAAATATGTATCTGGACGTAAGAAAATATATTTTAATAGAGAAATAATCAAATTATTTAAGCAAGTTAGAAGTTTTTCAGAATGTCAGCCATTAAGAGGCAGCGAACAAGATTTGATGAAAGATTTTGATAAAAATTGGATTTTATATAAGGGGAATAATAAGTGCAGACTAAAAGATTACAAATATATTAAGATAGAAGATTACAAGAAAATATATGAAGAGAAATACGATTATATGGAAAAAATGGCAGAAATAAATTACACGAAGAGTAATCAAGTCATTGCAGTAATTTCAGTGATTATTGCAATTTTAGCTATAATATGTGCATAAAGGCATAAAAGAGAAGAAAAGCATAAATTTAGAGAAGAATATGGAATAGGTAGAGAATTAATAAAATCAATTCAAGACTTTTTGAAAAGTATTTTTATCGTATATATATAGAAAATTGAATATATGCTTCAAAAATCCGTGATGACCATAGCTTTTCGAGGATAACTGGAAACAAATATTGAACTGGAAAAGAGTTTGGTTAAATTATTAAGATAGATATTGGAGGAGGTATCATAATCTTGAATTATATGTTGATTGTACTTGTTGGAATGGTTCTTATATTTTTTATAGTTGATATGATTGCGAAAATAGTTAGTCCTGATAACTCATTAGGGGCAGGAATTATTGCAGCAGGAATGGAACTTATAGTAGGTGCATTTCCTGCCTTGATTGACAATGTTTTGGGGTTGCTTTCTTTTCAGATTACAGGAAAACAAGCATCGGATGATGTAAATATATGGAGCTTAGTAACAGGATTTGTACTATTGGTAGTAGGCATTTTGGTTTTACTCTTTATTAGAGACAGATTTTATGTGCTTAATATGTTTGGATTGTATTCTCAGAGAGAGATTGGCGATAAGCAAAATGTAAAGCAACTTAAATTGAATGATTACAAAATAAGGGAAAGATTTATAGATTTTGTAAATGTATTCAATATGGGAATAGATGAGAAAACTAATAGTATTATTGTGAATAAAATAGAAGAAGAGTGTACTAAGTTCAAAGATAGAAGTGCAGAGTTCAAAAAAGGTTTTACTGGTACCGCGCCTATTCCATATACAATTTTAGCTGGCACTTATTTGGTGGATTGTGAACCTAAAATTTTTTTTGAGTGGAAAAGAGAAGAAGAGAAATTCATACAATTATCTACAAAGAAGAAGGCTAATTTTCCAGAATTAAAGATTAAAGAAATGGATAATCCTAATGTGAATGCTGAATCAATTATTGTGGCTATTTCTACAACGAGAAGAATAAAAAAACATCAATTAAAAGATTTTGGTGAGCAGGATATTATTGAAATATATTTGGATGATTGCAAGGATAATAACATTACTTATATAAAGCAACTTCAAAATTATCGTAAGGTTATTCTTGATGAACTTGAAGCATTAGGAAGGAAAAATTATCCGCATTTAAATCAGATTAATCTTGTAGCCTCTATTCCGAGCTGTATGTCATTAGAGATTGGAAGAATGATAGCTCAAAATAATAACAGAGTGAAAAAAATAGTGGCATATCATTTTGTAAATCAGGGAACAAAGTTATATCCTTTTGGAATAGCAGTTACAGAATCTCAGGGACAGTATAAAAAAGGTGAGTTAATACAAAATTAAGGAGGAATATATTTGGTAGATTTATCGAAGAAATTTGAAACTTTTTATAATAATCATGTGGCTTTGAGTCGAAAAGATCAAAATGAATTAAGAAAGAAAAAGAATACTAATATCAAAAGATTAAAAAGTGGATTGATAGAGTATAACAAGGAAAATTATACATCGTATAGTGTTGCTGATACTTTGGTTCAAGGTAGCATGGCAATGTATACAGTTGTTCAGAATGATAACAAAGATTATGACATTGATGTTGCAATTATTTTTGATAAGGATAATCTTGGGACTGATATAGGTGCAATTAAAGCAAAGAATATTGTGTGTGAAGCTCTTAAGAAAAAATGTACGCAACTTAAAAATGATCCCGAGGTTAGAAAGAACTGTGTTACAGTTTCATATACAGATGGTTATCATATTGATTTTGCAGTGTATAGAAGATACAAAAAATATTCTTGGGATGAGGAATATACATATGAACATGCTGGACCACAGCAATGGGAAGAAAGGAATCCTAAAGCAATCAATGAATGGTTTTCGGATGAAATAGATAACAAAGGTATTGTCTTAAGAAAAGTAATTAGGCTTTCAAAGATGTTCTGCAAATCAAGAGATAGCTGGGAAGAAATGCCGGGAGGTCTGATTCAAACGGTTTTATGTGATGAGAAAATAGCAACATTATATGAACGGTTGGATGAAATTTTTTATTATACAATGAAAGCTGTAAATAACAGATTACAATGGAATGTTGAAGTATATAATCCAACAGATACTACGAAATCTCTGAATACAGTACAATCACATTATGACAAGATGGATAGATGGAAGAATCATTTGAGTGCAGAATTGTCGAAATTGGATGAAGTGATTTTAGATAAAGATTCTAAAGAAGATGATGTAAAAGAAGCATGGTATAAATTCTTTAATCACGAATATTGGAATGAAGAAAAAGCTACATACGAAAGTAGAGATTTTTTAAAGTCACTATATTCGTATACAGATACAGAACAGTTTATTGAGGATTTAGTAGACGATTGTACAGAACAATATTTTGTTGATGTCACATGCAAGGTAAAAGCAAATTGTACGCATGATTGGTTATATAAGGATGAATTCCTAGATAAATTTCCGGTCTTTAAGAAAGTAATTCCTAGAGGCTTATTTATTGAGTTAGAGATGAGAAAGACGAATGTACCAGAGCCATATAGTGTGTGGTGGAAGGTAAGAAATGTTGGCGAAGAGGCTTATAAAAGAAATTGTATAAGAGGTCAAATTGAAAAGAATAAGGGTAAGAAAAAAATAGAACACTCTGACTTTAAAGGGAGTCATTATGTAGATTGTTACATTGTTAAAGACAACAAATGTGTTGCTAGAGAATGTGTTGATGTGACAATTGGAAATGATTCATTATAATAGAATATATTATTTGAATTTTAAGTAAAGGAAGTGGTTAGTTGAAAACATTACAGGAAGCATTAGAAATAGGCGAATCTATTGATATAGAATTCAAATCGTGGATAAAAGCTCATAATATGAAAGAAAGAATTTCATTAGCTGTTGATGAGTTAATTGCATTTGCTAATTGTAAAGGTGGAACAGTATATCTTGGTGTAGAGGATAATTGTGATGTTACGGGATGTACAGGTAAATATGATTTACAGGCGATTAGTGAATCAATATATGATAAAACCAGACCGCCAATGTTTACGGAAATTGAGGAAATAGAATATGAAGGGAAGAAAGTTATAGCAATATCTGTAGAAGCAGATGGTAAAACATATGCTACAACGGATGGGCGCTGTTTAAAGCGGTTAGGGAAAAATTCCAAACCATATTATCCAGATGAAATGAGTCATATTTATTCAGCATATCATTCTAACGATTTTTCGGCACAGATAATAGCAGAAAGTTCAGTCGATGATATCAATCTTATGGTTGTATATGCTTTGAAGGAAAAACTGAAGATACGAGATTCTTCATCTACATTGCCTGATTTAGATGATATGGCATTTTTGCGTGATTTAAAATTGATTGTTGAGGAGAATGGTCAGATTAGACTCACTATAGCGGGATTGCTTTTTGTGGGGAAAGAACAGTCTATTCAGAGATTATTGCCACAGGCAGAGGTTATCTATTTGCATTATGGAAAGGATAATCTTGAAGAATATAATGCTAGGCTTGATATGAAGCAGCCTATTATTACAATTCTGGACAGACTTACAGAAAAAATTCAGAATGAGAATAAAATTGAGAATGTGCAGATCGGATTATTCCGACTTGAAGTGGCGGATTTTTCAGAAAAGGTATTTCAGGAAGCTTTGTTAAATGCACTCTCACATCGTGATTATCAACAGATGGGAGCAGTGTATGTTAAGCATTATCCAGATAAGATTGTGATTGAAAATCCAGGAGGATTTCTAGATGGAATAACAGCTGATAATATTATTACTCATCCTTCAGCTCCGAGAAACAAGTTGATAGCAGAAACATTACAGAGCTTAAAATATGTTCAGAGAACAGGGCAGGGCGTTGACATTATATATAAAGAAATGGTATCTATGGGGAAACCATATCCAGTATATCGTGTATTTAGTGACTCTGTACAGCTTACGCTTGAAAGTGCAATGGAAGATCCTGATTTTGTAAGATTTATCGTAAAAGAACAGGATTCAAAACAGGTAAGTTTATCATTATCACAGTTAATGATATTGCGGTATATTGTAGAAAATAGAAAGATTAAACTTGCTGATGTGCAGAATGTGGCTCAGATATCGGCTGAAGAAGCAAGAAAATGTTGTTCCGAATTAATGAAATTTGGGTTAATAGAGATTATTGGAAAGGAATACATGTTGACAGCACGGGTTTATGAGGCAGTAAAGTCAGATATCGAGTATACCAGAGATAAAACAGTACAGTATATTAAAGCAAAAGATATGGTTACAGAATACATTAAATTGCAAGGATATATTAATCGTAGTACAGTACAAGAGTTGTGTGGATTTACGGATCAGCAGGCAAGACGTACAATTGAAAAAATGAAAGAAGAAAATATTATTGAAATGAGTAATGGTGGAAGGTATGCGAAATATATTTTAAAAGAAATTTAATTTGTTATTCAACTTGGCAATGCCGAGTTAGAGAACGAGTTAAAATGAGTGTAAAGACAAAAGTTAGTAAATGTGTAGCTTTATCATGGCATTTTAACTTGGCATATTGAATTAGACGCCAAGTTAAAAAACGAGTTGGATGTATAATTAGAATAATAGGGAGATTGTTTAAAGTTATACAAGATTGCTGCATGCAAACAGCGATTTGGATTTGAGAACTGTATTTCTTTTAGTTCAAGTTCAGAAAAAGAAGACTTTAGTCAATTTGAGTCAAGGGATTTAATTGAAAAGCAACCTAAGATATACCTATGATATGTGGGGTTAATTAAAGTTAATCATATCATTTACATATTTCTGAAATCCATTGGGATTAACAACTAATTTGGTGTATTTTAGAATAAAAAATAAGTTAGTGGAGAAGGTTATTGATATGTCAAATTTATTTATTATAGGAAATGGCTTTGATATAGCACATGGTTTACCAACAAAATATGCAGATTTTAAAAAATATCTTAGTGATAGGATAAAAATTAATCAAGGTATAAAAGATAATGATGAAGATTACATAAAAATCACCGAAATTCCTTCTTTACCAGAACAGAAAATTTGGTGTAAAAAAGGGGTCTGTGCTGAATATTGGAAGGAAGAACGCTTGATTTATTGGCTCATAGATGAGGTATCTAATAAAAAATCCGATATGAAATGGTCTGATTTTGAAACATATTTAAGTGAACTTAACATTCATTCTGTACTTGAAAAATGGGGATACACTATTGATAATGCTATGAAAATACAAGAAACAATATGTGATATTAGTGGTTTCTTTTTTCGTTGGATTAATACTATTGATTTGTCAAAAGTCCAAAAGAAATCAAATTTAGAGAAAATAATTAGAGGAGATACAGATTTCGTTTTATCATTTAATTATACAGAAACGCTTGAAAGAATATATGGGGTATGTAAACATAATATCTGCCATATACATGGGACAAGAGAGACAAATTATGAAGAACAAAAACGTAAGGATATGGTTTCAATCGGTAAGGATCATTGTAATTTGATTATTGGATATGAGGAGAAATTACTAAATTTAAAAGAGCATAATTTACTTTATAGTGATGAAAATATAAGAAATGCTATTCTTATTGCTAAAACGGGATTAATAAAGGATGTGGATCAAAATATATTTAATGAAAAAGCATTTTTTGAAAATATTGAAAAAGCAGACATTCAAAATATATATTCAGTGGGGTTATCATATTCAAATGTAGATATGCCATATATTAGGGAGATATGTGATAGAATTAGGAAATCGAAGAAAATAAAAGAGTGTATGTGGTATTTTGAAGAATATGATTCGACTGAACGCAGGAATGAATTTAAAAGAAAAATTACAGAGGCAGGGTATAATGGTAGTTATGCAGAATTTAGAATGTAGATGTGTTAGTAGCATTTGTTAAAATATTAAACCAGTCTCTTATATAAAAAGTGAGACTGGTTTAATTAAATTAATTAAATTCATTCATAGCATCCACATATTCCTGTAATCCATTAGGTTTACAAGCTAATTCAGCATACAGCAGAGGATTCTCTTGTGCTAGCCGATATAGATACGCGATATCATCAGGTGTATCAAGTAAGACTGCTGAATTGCATTTTTCACAACTGATAGTAAGAGGCGTGCCGGTATATGTATCATTGATGGCATTAACAATAACTGAATCAGTATCAGATTCATACATACCAAGCAGGTAACAAGGATTATTTTGTTTCATTGGGTTCTCCTTCCCACAGATACTTAGCACCATCAAGCAGATCAATGATGGCTGTAAGCATATTGTTATAGTTGGTCTGTAGTTCCTTAATTTCATCATTGGTAGGAAGATTGCTTAAATTTTGTTGATTACAGCAATTAGTAAATGCTTTCTGCATTTCAAGTAATTGCAGATATAATGCATTAACAGTCTGCACAAGAGGATATATAGTTTCTTTCTTGCCAACAACGCATATTCGGTTATATATGCAGGAACGGACGAAGTAATCTTTCTTCATCATACCGCTGGCAAGGATACGGGCTTCGATTTGTTTACGTTCAGCATCGCTGATTCTAAAGCTTATAGTTGGATGTTTGTGTTGATTACTCATAGAAAAGCTCCTTTCATAGTGGGTGTGGCAGCAGGTACAGTTAAACACCCGCAAGCCACATTTGATTATTCGTTTTTAGTAGTAAAAGTAGATTATATCTGCCATGGATTTCGTGGAAGCAATAGTGAATCATTGCAACTAATTTGCTACTAAAGTTTTTGAAAACAATATGAAAAGAGTAACATTTGATGAAATAGATGCGGTGGAATGCCGCATAAAATCAGCATTTTTGATTTGATGATACTTCCCTTGGGAAGAGTTTGAGTAGTAAACAGAGCTTCATAAATGGCGTAAACAAGCCATTTATGGGGCTTTTTCTTTTATCGTGATACCTATATGATACCTGTTTTGATAGTACCACAGATATTAATGAGTACTAAACAGAAGTGTCATAGGTATTATCTATTATCACATTTCTTTTTATTTTCAAAAATTATCCCAATTATATGAAGCACCAAAAACTGGTGCAAATTAGTGAAAATACACCAGTGGTGTCTCTTCCGTAAAAATATGGTTTGCGGTAGACTTTATAACACAAAAATAAAAAGTCCGCCAGAGAATATGTTTTGACGAAAAAAGTCCATGAGAGAATATTTAGCAAATTCATGTTTTGAATTAGAATGAGTGATGTAATCAAGAGACAGAGATGCTGCTATATTTGTAAAAAAACCGCTATTGTACCCTTATCTGAGAAAAAGGGCCGGGTTTGTCCCTTTTAAAATTTAAGACAAGAAAATACAATAGTTGCAACAAGTTATATAGAAGTTGTAGCTGCCAATATAAGTGTTTGATACATACCGGTAATTGCCGGGGAGAGGAGGTGAATGCACCATGGAGAAGTTATATTACACAGCAAAAGAGGTTGCTGAGATGCTTGGTGTATCGGTATCTCATGCATACAAAGTAATAAGAGAAGCTAACAGGGAATTATCTTCTAAAGGCTTCTATGTCAGAGCCGGCAGAGTCAGCCGTAAGTATCTTGACAGTAAAGTATATGACTTATGTGATAAGACAGCATAAGGGAAAGGAGTAGTTGTATGGCAGCATATAAGGATGAGGCGAGGGGGACATGGTATGTCTCCTTCCACTACAACGATTGGACAGGTAAAAACAAAAGAAAGCTAAAGCGTGGCTTTCGGACGAGAAAGGAGGCACTGGAGTATGAGCAGAAGTTTTTGTTGCAGCAGGCAACAAATCTGGACATGAGGTTTGAGGACTTCTATAAACTGTATGAGGAAGATTTAAAGCCTAAGCTGAAGCTTAACACATGGCGTACAAAGGATGTCATTTTTCAGAAGAAGCTGATTCCATATTTCAAGGACAAGAAGATGAATGAAATCAGTCCTGCGGATATTATCAAATGGCAGAATGAGATGATCAAGAAGAGACAGGCAGATGGTAAGCCCTATAAGCCGACTTATCTGAAAACAATGCAGTCAGAGCTGTCAGCCATATTTAATCATGCGGTACGCTTTTACAATCTAAGAGAAAATCCTGTAAAGAAGGCTGGGACGATTGGTAAAGGCAAAGCTGATGAGATGGATTTCTGGACAAAAGAAGAATATCTCAAGTTCATAGAATGTGTAAAAGACAAGCCAATATCTTATTATGCATTCCAGATTCTTTACTGGTGTGGAATAAGGGAAGGTGAACTGCTTGCTCTGACACCGACAGATGTTGATTTTGAGAATAAGAAACTTCATATCACAAAGTCTTATCAGTTTATCAATGGTGAAGATATCATCACAGATCCTAAGACGGAAAAGAGCAGAAGGGATGTTGTAATTCCTGATTTTCTGGTAGAAGAGTTAAGACAGTTTATCGGAATGCTGTATGGATATGGAAGAGATGACAGAATATTTCAGATTACAAAATCTTATCTGCATCACGAGATGAGCAGAGGAGCTAAAGCGGCTGGAGTAAAGAGAATAAGAATTCATGATCTCAGGCATTCGCACATTTCTTTACTTATTCGCCTGGGGTTTTCAGCGGTAGCCATTGGAAATAGGGTTGGACATGAGAGCCAGACAATAACATTTCATTATGCACATATGTTTCCGACAGAGCAGATTGAGATGGCTGATAAGCTTAATGAGGAATTTGTGCCGGGTACAGGGAATGGAGGTGATATTCAGTGAGTGGAGTTCATAAGAATCCGACAATCAGTTTTCGCATATCAGACTATGAAAGGCGTGAAATTGAAGCAAGAATCAAGGCAAGTGGAATGATGAAGAAAACATTTTTTACAAGATGCTGTATCTATGGTCGAATCTGTGTTGTAGGTAAGAAAGAAACAGTATATATGCTTGTGCAGAAGCTTGAGAAGATGCAGGCAGATATTCACAAAATGTATGATGAAATCATACAAACAGGACAGATAAAAGAAAAAGAATCACCGGTTGATGGTGGAATTTATACAGATATTGAGGAACTGCAGCATGACTATCTTGCTATGATAAAAGCGGTTGTGGATATGCTGGATGGTGCCAAATACCTCTGGCAGAAATAGTGGCTTTCCTGACGGCAATCGGGAAAGCCACGGCAGATAACAAAAGCGGGCTTCTGTTACCAAAACACCAATTAAAGTATAACAGCAGCCCACTTTTGAGACAATGATTATTTACGAAAGTGAGGCAGACAGTGGAAACAAATACAGAATTAAAAATGATACACCTCTCTGAGGTTGAATCACAGCAGATTAAATGGCTTTGGTATCCGTTTATTCCTTATGGAAAGCTGTCAATAGTGCAGGGAGACCCAGGTGATGGGAAATCTACGCTGATACTTAATATTGCGGCAAAGCTATCAAGGGGAGAATGTATAGATGAAAATATGAATATTACTGAGCCTGTAAATGTAATATATCAGACAGCAGAAGACGGACTTGCAGATACAGTCAAGCCGAGACTTGAAGCTGCAAATGCAGACTGCAGCAGAGTGTCAATCATAGATGAGTCTGATAAGAGTGTGAGCATGACGGATGACAGGATAGAGGAAGCCATAAAAAGAGAAAATGCGAAGTTGTGCATCTTTGATCCGATACAGGCTTATCTTGGCGGGGATACTGATATGAACCGGGCAAATGAAGCCAGAGAAATGACGAAGAAGCTTGGAGGTATTGCTGAAAGAACAGGCTGTGCCATTGTTCTTATCGGTCATATGAATAAAGGCTCAGGAGCAAAGGCTGCTTACCGGGGAATGGGTTCCATTGATTTCTTTGCTGTGGCAAGGAGTGTAATGCTTGTCGGCAGAATAGAAGGGCAGAGCAATCTCAGGGCAATGATACAGATAAAGAATAATCTTGCAGCATTTGGTCATCCAAAAGCATTTGAACTGGCAGAGGATGGATTTCATTGGTTAGGTGATTATGAAATTACTGCTGATGAAGTACTGGGTGGTATGGTTCCTAAAGCAAGCAAACTTGAGATGGCAAAGCAGTTTTTAAGGGAACAGGCAGAAAAAACACAGAAGATTTTAAGCACAGAGGTTATAGAGCTTGCAGCACAGGAAGGAATATCGAAAAGAACACTTGAGACAGCAAAGAAGGAACTTAAGATAAAGGCTGAGCGTTGCAATAATAACTGGTACTGGAATTTGAAAGCATAAAAATCTAACATCGCAACATTGCAAAGTGTCAGGTTTTGCGATCTTGAAGCTAGCAAGGTTGCAAAATATATAGACCTTGCGATGTTGCGGTCTTGAAAAGAAAGGACAATTACTATGACATTATTTAAAGAACTTGGAGTTGAGTATAAAGAAGTGGATGACATTTTATATCCTCTTTTATCTGTTGATGAAGCAGAATACAATCTTGCGGATATTGGAAAATATGGTCTGATGTGGCTTAGGTATATGGAAGAAAATGAACCTTCTGAGTATCGTCATATGGCAAGAATGGGACAGTTGAAAAAGCAGGCAGAAGCAATAAATGAAGAAGCTTATGAGCGATTGGACAATATTGAAGCGGCGTGGTTGAAAAAGCATATGACAGGTAAAAAGAAAACATTTATGGAGCAGCTGCATTTGCGAAATCAGGCAAGAGCGATGGCAGAGGAAATCGTGATAAATGAGATTGTGTTTAAGTGCAGATGAGGTTTAAAAGGCTGATGCCAAAACCCTCGGAGAGCCCCCGCAGTTTTGTCAGTATGACGAAACTGCTAAGGGGTTATCATCTATGGCAGAGCCAAGATGATAACTGCACTGCTCCGATAGAAATTACGAATAAGAAAGGATAAAATGCCTATGGGAAATGTATCATACTCTGCTCATATAAGCAATGGCAAGAGTGCGATAACAAGTAAAAAAGCACTTGCAGGAGTTGCAAAGCATAACTTGCGTAAATATAAATCCGCAGATTACAGCTCAGATAATATCAGGCTGATTTATGGAACAACGGATTTGTTTCAGGATGTTAAGCGGGTATATCGCAGAGAATTTGATGATGCGGTAAAGGAATATAACAACAGGCAGAAAAGAGAAGACAGAAAGATAAAGGACTACTTTGAACATGTTGCAGGTCTTAATCAGGATATGGCGGTAGAGATTATTTTTCAATGCGGGGACAAGAAATATTGGGACGAGCATTGGAAAAACAAAAATTATATGTCTGAGGTATTTGACTATATTCTTGACTGCCTGCAAAAGCTACTGCCGGAGTTCAAGATTGCGAATGCGGTCATACACTTTGATGAAGCCAGCCCGCATATGCATGTGGTAGGCGTTCCGGTATGGGAAGGAGCAAAGCGTGGCTTATCTAAGAAAGTATCAAAAAGAAATGTATTTACACCACAAACATTATCTGTAATTCTTCAAGATAAATTGAGAGCGGAGGCAAGTTATGGATTTGAATGTTATTTCAAGGAACAGCTGGCAGAGAAGAAAAAAGGTCGCAACCATGACTTGTCTGTGACAGAATATAAGGTAGCACAGGAGAGTAGGAAGCTTGCTGATATAAAGCAGCAGAACAATGAAGAGCAGGAGAAAAACACTAAACTGAGAAGCAATAACGCAAGCATATCATATCAGATTGCTACACAGGAACAATGCCATAGCAGAAATCTGGATGTTATAGCTGCTGATGAGGACAGGCTGGAGACAGTCAGGAGTAGCATTAATGCAGCAGAAACAGAATATGCAAAATATGAGGATATGATTACGGATAAAAAGAATAATCTGGAACTTCTTTCTTCTAAGGAAAATGAACTGATTGAGAGAACAAAAATTGCAGAGAGTGTATATGAGATATTCCGACAGGGTGGAACTGATGATGTCAGGGATAAGCTTATTGATGTGATGTATGAGAACCAGAAGCTTAGAGAGGAAAATATAACTTTGAAAGAGTTATTGGAGAAGGCATATGAGTTCATGAAACAGTTTGTAATTGATGGAGTCAATCTACTGGAAAGGTTTCTGGAGAGTGTGGGGAAGGTGATTGGAAAGATAAGATAATCTTTGATATAATATGATATAAATTAAGAGAACTCATAATTAATTAAGAAAAGAGCTTGATAGAAAAAGAAAAGTGTGATAATATTATTATGAAACGCGAAAATATGTTCGAGGAAGAAAACGAAAATGAAAATAAGCTATAAGAAATTATGGAAGTTATTAATTGATCGAGATATGATGAAAAAAGATTTAGCAAAGGAGGCCGGGATAAGCACAGCCTCAATTGCTAAATTAGGAAGAAATGAAAATGTGAATACAGATATTTTACTTCGCATTTGTGTTGCTTTAAAATGTGAAATAAGTGATATATTAGAAATTGTTGTTGATGAATAAAGGAGAATGGTCATGAAAACACCTCATTTAGTACAATATCAGGGAAGTAAGAGAATTATAGCCCCGGAAATAGTTAAATTTTTTCCAACAACATTTGATAGACTCATTGAGCCATTCGCAGGTACATGTGCCATTACAATTTTATCCGCTGCACAAGGACTATGCGATGAATTTTGGATTAATGATATTAATCAACCTCTTGTAAATCTTATGGAAGAATGTATAAACAATCCTTTAAAATTAATTGATGAATATGAAAATATATGGAATGGACAATTTGCTGAAGGAGAAAATAATATAGATTATTTCTATAAAATTAGAGAAGAATTTAATAAAGGTAAGAAAGATTCAGCTAGGATGCTTTTTTTATTAGCAAGGGTAGTAAAGGGTGCGGTGAGATATAATTCAAATGGAGAATTAAATCAGTCATGTGATAAAAGACGCTATGGAACAAAACCGAATGTTATTGCCAATAATGCATTAGCAATATCTGGATTGTTAAAAGATAAGGCATCATTTTCGAATTTAGATTATAAAGATGTATTATCTAGAGCACAAAAAGGAGACTTGGTTTATATGGATCCTCCTTATCAGGGAACTTCAAAAAGAAACAATACTAGAGATAATAGATATATTCAGGGCGTAGAATTTGATGAGTTTGTAGAACAGCTAAGAGAATTGAATGATAGAGATATAGATTATATAGTTAGTTATGATGGTAAAACAGGTGATAAATTTATTGGAAAAACTTTACCTAAATCATTAGAATTAACACATGTTTATATAAATGCTGGGTTATCAACACAGGCAACACTTAATGGCAAAAATGAAATTACATATGAGTCATTATACGCTAGCAAAAATTTAATAAAAAGGCAAGAAAAATATGAACAAATGAAATTGTGTTTTGCATAAGGAGAAAAATATGGACTTACCACAGGATTTTATAAGTGTTTTAAATGCAGTAACAAAAAAGAGGGCAAGGTTTGTAATAGATACGATTCTGGAAAAGGGATATTGTAGTACGGAGGATTTAAAAAATGGAGGATATGAACATGCTCCAAGAGCTGCACGAGATGTAAGAGAATTGGGTATTCCATTGGAAACTTATAAAATAAAAGATTCTACAGGGAAAAGTATTGCAGCTTATAGATTTGGAGATTGGGAAGAAGCAAAGAGAAAAAATCAGTTATCTAAAACATCCGGAAGAACGCAGCTTACAGAAAAGTTAAAAAATGCATTATTGGAATATTATGGTGCTAAGTGTAATTTATATGGTGAAGAATATCCTGCAAGATTACTTCAACCAGATCATCGCATTCCATATGAAATAGGTGGAGATCCAGAGAATATGATGGATTTAGATCGATTTATGTTGTTATCGCCTTCAGCAAATAGAGATAAATCTTGGGCATGTGAGCATTGTGAGAACTGGATTAAGAAAGATATAAGTATGTGTAAGAAGTGTTATTATGCATATCCGGAAAATTACAGTCATATTGCTGGAAAATTAGAGAAAAGAGTTAATGTGATTTTTGATGATAAAGATATGCATTTGTATAACGAATTGCTTAGTCAAGCTAGTGCAAATGGTATTACATGCGAAGAAGAAACAAAAAGAATGATTGCATATTATCAGAAAATGTTAAAAATGCGAGGTGATAAAAAGTAAAATGCAAGAAAAATATTGGAATTATATGGTTCAAATAAAAGCGTGGACTTTTTATTTGGATATATATGCAGAAGATTCGTATAAATGGGATAGAAGAATTAATATATATGGAGCAATTGCGTCATCATCGAGTATAGCGGCATGGACAATATGGCGAAATTGGTCATTTATATGGGCAGCGATTATAGCAATATCGCAAGTGCTTACTGCAATAAAACAATATTTGCCATTTGGAAGAAGGTTAAAATATCTTCAACCATTTATTGAAGATATGAAGTTGCTTTATTTAAAAATGGAGTATGATTGGTATAAGGTTGCAGCAGGTGAATTATCAGAAACTGAAATTAATGGATTGTTATATTCATATAAAAAGGAATATTCAGGCATTGAAAGTAAATATTTAAAAGAAGAAATCTTAGTTGAAAATGTTAAATATAAAAATAAAGCTGACATAAAAACAGAAGGATATTTTAAAAATAATTTTTAGGAGGTAAATAGAATGGCAGATAAAACAAATCAGTCACCAGAAACACAAAAGAGAGGATTTTCATTACCAATAACATCTGTAAAACCACCAATGCCACCAGTTAAGGAACCTAAAAAAGAAAATGATAAGAAGTAAAGGAAGAATAAATGAGAAAAGCATTATGTGTAGGAATTGATAGCTATCAAAATATAGATGATTTGCATGGATGTGTGAACGATGCTAATGCGGTCAAAGCAGCTCTAGAGCGTAATGGTGATGGAACATTAAACTTTGATGTAAAGATTATGTGTTCAACAAGTGAAAATTCATATATTAATAGGGGAGAATTACGTGATGCGGTGGAGGAATTATTTAAGAGCGATTCGGAAATAGCAGTTTTTTATTTTTCAGGACATGGATCTATTGATAGTCTTGGAGGGTATTTATGTACCAGTGAGGTCAATAGACCAGATGATGGACTTTCGTTAAATGACATTATGGGGTTTGTTGCAACTTCGAAGGCTCACAATAAGGTAGTAATTCTTGATAGTTGCTTTAGTGGAGATATTGCTAATAAGACCGAAATGCCAAATTTTTCAGTCATACATAATGGAACGACATTATTGGCTGCCTGTGGAAAGACAGAGTATTCTACGGAGAAAGATGGTCATGGAGTATATACATCATTATTAGTTGAGGCGTTATATGGAGGTGCAATGAATTTGTTGGGAGAAGTCTCTCCGGGAAGTATTTATTCGTATATAGATAGATCCTTGGGAGGATGGGAACCACGACCAGTATTTAAAGCAAATATCAATGGTTTTGTATCATTAAGAAGGAATACACCTCCGATTTCAATATTTGAATTGCAGAAGATAACAGAAATATTTAAATCAAAATATGATGAGTATCATCTTGATCCTACATATGAACCGGATAAACATGAGGCAGATATAAAAGAGGTAAATAAGGATCATGAGGCGATTTTTTCAACATTGAAGAAGTATGTAAAATTAAATTTAGTTGTACCTGTTGGAGAGGAACATATGTATTATGCTGCAATACATCATAAGGCATGTAAGCTGACTACACAGGGACAGCATTATTGGAACCTTGTAAAGAAAAACACTATATAAATAAAGGAGATTATTATGAGAATTAATGTATTTATACCACACAGATGGAATTATAATGATTATGAGGAGATAAGTGCTTTATTAGATAGAACCAAATATAATGTGAGAGATTATTCGGTACCAAGTACATCACCATTTGATAGCATTGATAGTAGGTACAATGTTGATCCACAAATAAAAAGGCAGATACGATATGCTAGTGTAATTGTATGCTCTAATCGACCTGCAAATAGTAATGGTATGTCAATTGAGGAAATTAAATTTGCTATTAAGATAGGAAAACCAGTTGTTGTGGTAAAGATAACAAATAGCACAGCCTCGGATTTGATAAGTTTGAATGTTCCTGTTATTTCAAATAGGAAAGACTCATTAGAAAATTGGATAAGTCAAAATGTATAATATTGTGTTAAGTATGATCCGCATTGCAGATAATATTAAAAACAATAATATAAAGCTTTCGTACTATTAAGAGGAGATAATATGGGAAATAGTTATCTAGACGTATTAGAACGAATAGCAAATGCACTGGAGCAACAGAATGGGATACCAATATGGGAAATATTAATTAATATAATTCCTTGGATAGGGGTTATTATACCAATAGTTGTATTGTTTATAGAGCGTGGGGAAACTAAACGACCATATGTTGAAGTGTCATTTGAACTTGTGCGGAGCACAATGGCATGCTTAGTAATAAGAAATGTAGGTATGGTTCCAGCAGAGTTAAAGTCTATGACTTTTAATGCTTGTTTTATACAACAGTTATCCCCTGAGAAGGCAGAAATATTAAAGAATAAAAATAAAATGAATGTCACAATATTTCCGAATAGATATTGGGTACTCTCTTTAGATAAAAATGTATTTGATGTTATTAAGTTCGAAAATACAAAATTAGAGGTAACATATACTTATTTAAAAATTGGAAAAAGGAAAGAGTATAGTGATTATACAGAAATAGATTTTAAAGAATATAAATCTTTTTTAGTATATTTATCAGAAATAGATGAATTTAAAAATATGGCAGAAAAAAAGCTTAATGATATTACAACCTTATGTGATAATATAAATAAGCAAATGAAGGCATAAAGCATATAAATCTATTTATTTTTGAATTAATATGTGATACCTATATGATACCTAAATTTTTGAAAATATAAAATAATTGTGATAAAAGGTGTAACAATCGCCATTAAAAGCTCTAGAAATTAAGCTTTCACAGGGATGATAAGTTTCACTGCGGGGAGTTTGAATAATTTTCAAAAGCTCGCAAAGCCTAGTAAAATGGGCATTTGCGAGCTTGTTTTTTGCCTTGTGGTACTATTTTGGTACTAAAAATGAAAATATGATTGAATAATTTATGATAATTTTCCTTGGAGTTTATCGCATATAATTTTTATTTCGTCTGTCATTTGTTTTAAATTGGATATTGTAGGTGCTAACATGCCATGAACAAGAGCATTTCTATATTTCCGCAATTCCATAATGTGAGAGAATTCTACGGGTGAAAATATTAATTTTAAGTTATTTGCACTAAATGGAGTGCGGTAATTAGGATTCTTATTCATAGATATTGAATTAATAAGCCTCTCCAGTAAAATCCATTGTTGCATAAATTGCCCTATGGCGGTGTGTAATTCTGTATTTTCTTCAGTAGATGAGGTTTTTAGGCTGATATATATATTATATCTGTCTGGATTACCATAAATAATATTATCTGTGATTATTTCACTTATTGTTCTTAGGTCTTTTGTAAAGTCAAGAGATTTTAAATAAGGAGTTATATCAGAAGCCGTCAAAATTTCACATCGCACCATTAGATTGAAAAGGAGTTCTACATTACCTAATTTTATCTGTTTATTGGATTCAATCTTGTTTTGATATTTTATATATAGGAAAGAAGCAAGTTCATATTGATTATTAAAAGCTTTTTCGTTTTTGATTCTATTTTTTGCTGCTTCATTTAATCGCTCTAAAGCTATCTCACCAGCTAAAACTAAGCCATTTAGTTCATCAAGAATAGATAATTCCTCATTTGATAGATTTCCACTGAGTGGCTTATATACTAAATCCTGTTCTACTTCTGACCAAGCGTGCATTAGCACGGATGCAACTTGAATTTCTGTTTTTGAATTAACATATCTTAATTGGTTTTCAGTTAAAGAAGTATCTTTAAGTGATATTCGATAATGCCTTGCCCAATAGCCTGAAAAACGTTTATTAAAATTGGTGATTTTTTGAGATGTAGGAAATATTTTTGGCTCTTGTAGCAGATTGAAAGTATCTTTGATAATTTCTTCTACATTGTCTCTGTCACTTGGAAAGTATAAAGCAACACGTACTCCTGAAAAATCACATATATCATTATATATATCCTCTATGCATGAATAATGATGTTCGATGTCTCTTTGGATAAGTTTAGTATAGAGACGTTGAGGATTTTTTGCCCGGTATGTAACAATTGCACGAATACCAGAAGTGTGCAATGCATTTTCAAGTTGTTGTGCAACAAGTTTACTTGCAGTGTCATAAAAATCATATTCTTTTTTATAGTGTTCTATAAATTCATCAATTATGTTCATATATTTACTCCTTATACTTATGCCTGAGGCCATGTTATTTTCCACTCAAAATATTCGTTAGGAGAAATCTCTTCATTATTTAATTTCGTTTTCATTTCACACCATTCCGAAAGGAAATCATTTACCAATCC
>ENA-OOXM01000063-OOXM01000063.1-human-gut-metagenome-genome-assembly--contig:-NODE-63-length-87588-cov-4.250191_pt1 | contig 87588 bp, 80 predicted proteins | sample MGYA00241589_ERZ501347 | MGnify/ENA primary metagenome ERZ501347 (study PRJEB25962, sample SAMEA2042832) | human gut metagenome | biome: human gut; feature: human-associated habitat; material: faeces...
TTACCAGGTTAGGAGTTTCACCTAACTAAATCAACTGCACCGAACTGGCGCACCATAATACTACCTCCTACAGATACAGATGGCCTAGAAAACACGCAAAAAACCATCTGTGGTTTCGGTATTAGACAAACAGTCCTCTCTCATCCTGTCCATTCAGGCTCCCTCGCTTGTTTTCTATACTCTAGGCGCTCCCCTACAGTAAGGTAGTAAAATAAAAAAGACCTGCAACGTAAAAAGACAGGTCAAAAAAACATCTATACTTCCTACGCCGGCATTATCCGTCAGGTTTAATGGGTCGAAGTCGAACTTCCTCTCAGCAATAGCTCCCCAGATTTATTTACTACATCTAGAATTCTAGTACAAAACACACTAAAGTGCAAGGAGTAATTCATTCATAAAAACATACAACATGGATTTTTTTATCTATTATTCAAAACCATAATGTCAAATGATAAAGGGTTGTAATGTTACAACCCCAAATTCGATAAAAGCTTTATAAATTTCTTCTCATTCATCACATCATTTGTCATATACTCACCATTATAAAATAAGGCATAGGTAGTAATGGGTGTTGGCGCATTTTGCGCCTTTTCTTTTGTATCTAAATGAATTGCTTTAAATGCGATATTTAAATCTTTTGAAACATTCTCAATCACTGGAACATATTTCGCATTAAAAGGACACTGATTTGTATAATATAAGACAAAACCTAGTTCGTCTATATGACAATCTTTCGCACAAGATTTAAATTTAGGTGAAACCGAATCCTTAAAACTTAAATACCATAATTGAATACCATTATTCGCTTCATCACACACTTTAAAACCTTTATACGCAAGAAATTTAGGATCGGCAAGATACGATGTTTTCTTTTTGGTAGATAGAATACAAATTCCATCCATACCCTTCTTCTTACTATCCTCAATACACATATTCAATAATTCACTCGAATAGCCATGACCCTTTAATGATCCAGACACCCATAAACAATCTATATACATATAATTCTTGGCATCGATTGGAATCCATGCATTCTTTGCAGGAATATATTCAATAAAGCATTTTCCTCTTACACTCGATTTAATAAAGACAAGCCCATCATCAAAACGATCACTTAACCAGTCTTTCTTTGATCTTACTTGAACATCTGAATTACTACTAATTGCACAACAAATGTGTTCTTGTTCTATATTTTCTTTTGTGACATATACATAATCCATTTTAAACACCTCAAAATCAGTATACTAAAAGGAGTTGAAACCTATCAACTCCTAAACTAAAAACTAGATGCAAAATGCAGCATAAAGTGGAACTATTTTTTTATTGTCCTCAAAGCCAAAGTTTTTACTAGAAAGCTTAATTGCATAAGCAGGTTTATACATATCCATATACATTTTTAAACTCTTAGCCCGAGTATTATCTGCAGCCTTGACCTCAATAGGAATAAGTTTTCCATCACGTTGTATAATAAAATCTATCTCAGCACCTCGATCTGATTGCCAATAATACGTATGATACCCGTTAATTATAAGTTGCGCATTGACATAGTTTTCTGTCATGCCACCTTTGAAGTCATTAAGCTCTTCTACCATATAGAGAATATCATTGGCCGCTAGATCCTTTTTTGCGCAAAGCAAACCTAAGTCAGATACATAAATTTTGAAAGCATCAATATCACGGTAATTTTCAAGTGGCTTTTTGATTTGTTCGACCCTGTAGACCTGTGACACAATACCAGAAAGACAAAGCCATTCAATCGCATTTTCAAATTCAGAAGCTCTTCCACCCTTTTTAATCAACTTATATTGGAAACGAGTATTTTTCTTTGAAAGCTGAACTGTAATATTATCATAGGCAAGTCTAGTTTTCTTAATTTCATTTAAATTGTTATACTTACTCATATCATTAAGGTAGCTTGCAAGTATTGTATCCTGTGTATGTCGCACTAGGATATAATCCTTCGTTTGCGCAAACAGCATCACACACTCTGGCATACCACCAACTACAAGATACTGACGATAAAGCTGCATTGCAGCATCATGTAAGGCAGATGGTAATGGTGTATCTGTTTGAAAAGATTTTTTAATTTGTACTACTAAATCATCCTCACCAAGTGCGAACATAAACTCTTCCATATCCATAGGATAGAGTGTTTTCATATCCACCTTTCCTACAGGAAATGAAAATTTAGACCTGTTAACCGCTACACCAAGTAAACTACCTGCAACAATAATATGATAATCTGGGGCATCCTCACAAAAATATTTAAGCGAAGTCAATGCTCTTTCACAAAGTTGTACTTCATCAAATACAATTAAAGTTTTTTCTTTTACAATCGTTTGACCGGCGATATGAGATAAAATAGGTATCAAATAATCAGGACTAATATTTTCTTCAAAGGTTTCATTTAGCTTTGGATTTGTTTCAAAATTAAAGTATGCCACATTTTCATAGTGGAGACGTCCAAATTCCAAAATGGAATAAGTTTTTCCAACCTGTCTTGCACCCTGTAAAATTAAAGGTTTGCGATGATTACTTTCTTTCCATTCTTCCAAGAAATTCATTATTTTTCTATACATAAGTTACCTCCTTATTGAAAGGATAACAAATATTCGTGTATTTTTCAATGTATTTTATTGCTATTTTAACACTATTTTACACGAATATTTTGTACATAATCACACTAAATGACACGTACTAAGAAAAAGGAGTTGAAATCTATCAACTCCTAAGTGTTTTATTTATCGAATTTAATAGCAGCCTGTGCCGCAGCAAGTCTAGCAATTGGTACACGATATGGTGAACAAGAAACGTAGTTCAATCCAACTCTATGACAGAATTCAATACTTGCTGGATCACCACCATGTTCTCCACAAATACCTAATTTAATATTTGGACGAGTACTTCTTCCAAGCTCTGTAGCCATCTTAACAAGTTTTCCAACACCTCTTTGATCTAAGTGTGCAAATGGATCTTGTTCGAAAATCTTCTTGTCATAGTAATCTTGTAAGAATCCTCCCGCATCATCTCTTGAGAAACCAAATGTCATCTGCGTCAAGTCATTTGTACCAAATGAGAAGAATTCAGCTTCTTTTGCGATTTCATCCGCCAATAATGCAGCACGGGGAATTTCAATCATTGTACCAACATGATATTTCATATCCAATTCGGATTCTTGAATCAATTTGTCAGCTACATCACATACAACCTTTTTAACATAACGAAGCTCTGCAACATCACCAACTAATGGGATCATTATTTCTGGTTCAATCTTCCAGTCTGGGTGTCTTTCATTAACAGCTAAAGCAGCTTGGATAACTGCCGTTGTCTGCATTTCAGCAATTTCTGGATATGAAATAGCCAAACGACATCCACGATGGCCCATCATAGGGTTGAATTCGTGTAAGCTAGAAATGACAGATTTCAATTCATCCAAACCAATGTGCATATCCTTAGCTAATTGTGTAATATCATAAGAATTTGTTGGTAAGAATTCATGTAAAGGTGGATCCAAGTAACGAATTGTCACTGGTAATCCTTGCATAACTTCATAGATTCCTTCAAAGTCACTTCTTTGCATAGGCAAGATTTTTTCTAACGCGACACGTCTTTGAGCTGATGTTTTAGAAACAATCATTTCACGAACCGCTTTAATACGATCTCCTTCAAAGAACATATGTTCCGTACGAACTAAACCAATACCTTGCGCACCAAATTCATGTGCTTGTTTTGCATCATGAGGTGTATCTGCATTTGTACGAACTTTTAATGTACGTCTTTCATCTGCCCAATTCATGAAGCGTTCAAAGTCACCTGAAATACTTGCAGGAACGGTTTTAATCGCACTACCATAAATATTTCCTGTTGAACCATCCAAACTGATCCAATCTCCACGGTGGTATTTCACACCATTAATTTCAAAATATCCTTCATCATCATGCATATTGATATCGCCACAACCACTTACGCAGCAAGTACCCATACCACGAGCTACCACAGCAGCATGACTTGTCATACCACCACGTACCGTTAAGATACCTTGAGATACGTGCATACCTTCAATATCTTCTGGACTTGTTTCTAAACGAACTAAGATTACTTTGTGGTTACGACTTGCTTCTTGGATTGCTTCTTCGGCACTAAATACGATTTGTCCACAAGCTGCACCAGGACTTGCTGGAAGTGCTGAAGCAATTGGTTCAGCTTTCTTTAATTCATCCGTATCAAACATTGGATGAAGTAATGAATCCAATTGTTTTGGTTCTACCATCATTAAAGCTTCATCCGTAGTAATCATACCTTCATCTACCATGTCACACGCAATCTTTAATGCAGCTTGTGCTGTACGTTTACCATTACGTGTCTGCAACATGAACAATTTACCTTTTTCAATTGTAAATTCCATGTCTTGCATATTGCGATAGTGAGTTTCCAATTTTTTAGTAATCGCAACAAAATCATCATATGCTTGAGGAGCTACTTCTTTTAATTGATCGATTTTTTGAGGTGTACGAATACCCGCAACAACATCTTCACCTTGTGCATTCATTAAGAATTCACCATATAATTTATTTTCACCAGTACTTGGATTACGCGTAAAGGCAACACCCGTACCACAATCATTACCCATATTACCAAATACCATCATCTGTACGTTAACTGCAGTTCCCCAGCTTGATGGAATATCATTCATCTTACGATAATAGATAGCACGAGGATTGTTCCAAGAACGGAATACAGCCTCAATAGCACCCATCAATTGTTCTTTAGGTTCTTCAGGGAATTCTGATTTTAATTCATTTTTGTAGAATGCCTTAAACAATTCTACCAATTTTTTCATATCCTCTGCATTTAAATCTAAATCATCCGTAATGCCTCTTTCAGCCTTTACTTCATCAATGATCTCTTCAAAACGCTTTTTACTCAACCCCATTACAACATCTGAATACATTTGAATAAAACGACGATATGAATCATATGCGAAACGCTCATTATTAGTTAGTGTTGCGACTGTTTCTGCAACTGTTTTGTTCATACCTAAATTTAAAATAGTATCCATCATACCAGGCATACTTGCACGTGCCCCTGAACGAACAGATACTAATAAAGGATTGGCTTCATCCCCTAATTTCTTTCCAGATTTCTTTTCTAATAAATCTAGATACTCCATAATTTGAGCTTTAATACCATCATTGATAGTTTCATTATCTTCATAATATTGGTTACAAGCTTCTGTAGTAATTGTGAATCCATAAGGTACAGGCATTCCAAGTTTAGACATTCCAGCTAAATTAGCACCTTTTCCACCTAACAATTCACGCATTGTTTCATCGCCTTCATTAAATTCATAGACATATTTTTTATCCATAATACTTTACCTCCTTTTGTAACCGTTTACATGTGTAAACTATTATAACATACAAAATTACAAAGTGATAGTTTTTTTTAAATTTTCACAAATAAAAACCTATCAGTTTTCACCAATAGGTTTATCCACGCTTAACAACCGCACTTTTTTGTCTAAACGCAATACCAATCTTTACAATATCTTCAACACCAAAATCGTTTAATTCTGTATCATATTTCATATCTTCAATCTGTTTAAGTGCACTATTAGCCAATGAATCTAAATCAACATTTATATCTTTTGTATGTTTAAACTCAAAGATAAATCCAGGTATTCCCTGCATCATCGGCAATAATTCAACATCAAACCGACCTAGTCCTGATTCCCTATTTGATCTTACCTTATATTGACTTCCTAGTACAGCACATAATCCAAGCATCATTCCGTGATAGAATGCTTCATTAGCCCCATCCATCGTTGATATACTTTTTAACATAAAATCCTCCAATAACGACTGCAGTTTACGTGTATCTTTAGAAAAGATAGCCTGATGAATTGAAATTGAAACATTATTTTGATTTGTGCGATTCAGCACTTCTTTTTCATATACATATAAAATTTCTTTATTAGGAATAGCCACATCACACATATAATTTCCATCATTTTGCGGATATATCGCCGCCACCTTTAGATAACCCGCAACCAATAAGAAACTATATATACTATAAGGATTGTTTTGAACCTCAGGATATATTACACTTGTATCTACATAAGTTGTGATTGTATTTCCACAAAATAATTTATATAAATTCTCAGTAATTTCAGGTGTTGCAGTTCCAATAATTTCACCAATAATATCATTACTACCCGTTGATTGCCAAAAAGCTTTTGGAAAACATTGATCCGAAATATAATTGATCACAGACCAAGGATTAAATATCTCGGTATTTCCAAAACGATATCCATCATACCATTCCAAGATTTCTTGGTATTTATCTTCATATTCATAATATGCGAGCATGTCTTTGACTTCTTCATTTGTGAAACCAAAATAAGAACTATAACTATTATCTAATATGGAGTTCGTTTTTAAATTGTTCATTCCGCTAAAGATACTTTCTTTTGCGACCCTTAAAATACCAGTTAAAAATCCAAAAGCCAAATGTGGATTGTCTTTTAGACCACCCGAAAAAAAATTGCGCATAAAATCAACAATTTCATTATAAAAATCACAAAGATGACCTTGTTGAATGGGCGTATCATATTCATCAACAATAATGACACACTCTTTATTATAATGTTTGTGAAGTAATAAAGATAAAAGTTGAAGCCCCATTTGACAATCAACCTCATTTATATTTTCACTCGCAAAACGATGATACTGTTCTTTTTCGTATGAGCTTAGTACAAAACTACTTTCCAATTCATCATGACGCATAAATTCTAGAGAAATCAATTTACTAATTTTTTGAAAAGTCTCTTGCCAACTCGAACATTTAACATCTTTAAAAGACAAGAATATCACAGGATATTGACCTTGATGTTTTGTATAGTAATCCCCACACTGCCATATATACTTATCTTTAAAATAAATAGATGTATTATCCGATGTTTTTTCAAAAAACACACGTAGCATATCCATATTTAATGTTTTCCCAAAACGCCTAGGACGCGTGAAAAGAGACACCATCGGTATCGCATTCAAAAAATCACGAATCAATAAAGTTTTATCTACATAGTAATAATTCGTAGTTGCCGACTTAAAATCAGAAACGCCTATTGGTAATGGCTTTTTTGGACTTAAAATCGCATTATCAGGAATCAGCCAATTGCGTCCATCCTTTATCGCGCCAACTATTTCTTTTTGTTTACACATCTGTTGAATTCTACGAGCTGATACGCCCATCTTTTTAGCAGCAGATTCACAAGATATATAATCCATAAGGCACCTCCTAAACATCTTTATATTCTAAGTATATCTGTTTAAACGAAATACATCAACTGCATTTCGTTTGTGTTTCGTTTGAAAACGAAAAAAAGAACTAGATTCCTCTAGTTCATACTTGCCTGTTCTCTACACTTACCACAAACTGAATAATTTGGACAAGCATCTGTACATGCATTGTCGACAACCGTTCTTAATTGAGCTGGCATCATTGTCGTGATCTCATCATCATCATATCCAACCACAAGACTTTTTTCAGATAAAAGAATCGGTCTTTTTAAAATCGACGGATTTTCCTGAATCAAAGATACAAGTTCTTTCATCGAATAATCATCAATATCCTTTTTTAAAGCCTGAAATGCTTTTGAACGAACCGAAATAATATCTTCCGTTCCATTTTCACATCGCGACAATAAATATTTAATTTCACTTTCCTTCAATAATGAAGTAAAAATATTTTTTTCAATAAATTCAATTTGGTTGTCTTTTAACCATTGTTTTGCCTTACGGCAACTCGCACAACCTGGAGAAGTATATAAAATTACCATAATAATTGCCTCCTTCAACTAATTATATCATATCACTAGGTTTAAAAGAAATAGTTGTATCTATTATTTATATGTGCTATATTCTTTTCTAGTGAGGTCAAAAAATGGAAAAAGCTATTCTATCTAGAATTAATTTAAAAACATTAGATACAAATATCGCATATGATTATTTTGAAACAATTTCAGATTTAATTGATACAAAAGAAGTTCAAGATTTAAAAAAATGCAGCCAACACTTAGCTACATCCCGCTTTCAACATTCATTGAATGTTTCCTATTATTCATTTTTGATTTGTAGAAAATTCGGACTCGACGCCTATAGTGCAGCCCGTGCTGGTCTTTTACATGACCTATATTACTATGATTGGAAAACCGATGACAAGCGTCCCTTAGAAGGAAATCATGCCAAGATTCATCCAATCATCGCTCTAGAAAACGCAAAAAATATCACAGTAACCAATCCAACCATTGATGATGCCATTTTACATCACATGTGGCCACTAAAGACAAGTCATCCAAACACAAGTGTTGGATGGATCATTCAAGCTGTAGATAAATTTTGTGCCATTACAGAAATGGGACACCAATCCCTATTTAGAGCAAGTCGTTCAAACAATCTATTAAGCTATTGCATTCTATTTACATTCTTATTAACAATGTAGGCAGCTAGATTATCTATCTGCCTTTAATTTTTCCTTAAATTGTTCTAACCATAAAGAACCATCTGAATTTAAACCATACTCACCCATTTCAATACTTGGCTTTTTCTCCCCATGAAAATCACTTCCACAAGTAATCAAAAGATGATGTTCTTTGGCAAGATTTTCATAATATACATTCTGTTCTGGCGTATGATAATTACTATAAGCTTCAATACCATCCACTCCCGAATCCAATAAAATTTTCAACATCTCATCGTTTTTATAAAACGTTGTAAAAGGATGTGCAACAATAGCGAGTCCACCAGCCTCATGAATCTTTTGAACCGATTCGACAAAATCAGGCATAGGTACATATACAAACAAGTCCGATCCATATTGACATTTATCCCAAAAGAAATTCACAGGAGCCGGATCACTTCTTTTACCGCCAGGAATATAATCCTTAAAATCTGGAATATCTTGATAACGAGGATCATTAAACATATGTGTACACATCACAAACCATGGATTTTTACCATTCGCCTCTTTTAATATCGCCTCTTCATCAATTTCAACCCCATATTTTGCACGCAATCGATCACAACGAGTTGAAAATGCATTTCTAGACTTTACTTGCGTTTTTTCTAATAAATTTTGAAAATAATCATTATCTAAATCAATACCATACCCAAGTAAATGCACATCTGTATATCCAATGCTTGTTGAACACTCAATAGCTGGAATCACTTCAATTCCAACTTCATTTCCTAAGCGAATCATTTCTTTTACACCACTAATACAATCATGATCACTAAGCGCAATGGTCTTTAAACCTTTATCTTTAGCGATTTCAATCAATTCTTTTGGTGTGAATTGTCCATCGCTCGAATAACAAGAATGCATATGCAAATCAAATCTATTCATACTTACCTCTTATAATATATAGAAAAATAAAATCACAAAAATACCAAGAATAATGCGATACCATCCAAAAACAGTAAAATCATGATTCTTTACATAATTTAATAAAGCTTTTATCGCAAATAAGCTGACCACAAAAGCTACAAAAGTACCTAACAACAATAAGAATAATTGTCCAAAACTAAACAACCCAACCTTCATCAAATATTTGATGACTTTTAATAGACTCGCACCAAACATAACAGGAATGGCTAAAAAGAAGGAAAATTCACTAGCGACCGTTCTTGAACAACCACAATATAAACCGCCCAAAATCGTGGCTCCAGATCTTGATGTACCTGGAATTAAAGCCAAACATTGAAAACAACCAATCTTTAAAGCCGATTTGTAATCCAAACGCTCAATGGTTTGAACCTTTTCTTTCTTTGGATGTTTTTCTACGAAAATAAAGATCATTCCATATAGAATCAAAGTGATCGCAATCACAATATTCTTTGATAAATAATCCTCAATGATATTATCCAATAATAAACCAATGATGGCACAAGGAATTACTCCCACAATCACCTTTGACCACAGTTGTAATGTCTGTTTCTTCTTCTTTGCTGATTTTCTTGAATCAAACGGATTCAATTTTTGCTCATACAAAACTAAAACAGCCAAAATACTACCAAATTGAATGACAACTTTGAACACTTCAAAAAATTTAGCCGGCTCTAAAGGCCATATGCTCGAGAACAAAATCAAATGTCCTGTTGAAGAAATAGGTAACCATTCGGTAATTCCTTGAAGGATACCTAAAAAGATTGTTTTAATAATATCTATCATTCTTCATTCCTTTTTGATGCATAATCATGAACCATCTCTTTAAAGATTTCTCCACGAATCTCATAATTTTTAAATTGATCAAAACTAGAACATGCAGGACACAACAAGACAATATCACCAGGTTTCGCAAACAACACAGCCTTTTCAAACGCATCCTTCATAGTTTCAACACTCACTTGATTCGAAAAAATATCTTTAAATTTATCTTTTGTCTGACCAAAAGAGATACATTTCTTAACAACCGCATCATATTGTTTCAAATCATCAAAAGAAATATGTTTATCTTTACCACCACATAGTAAGATCACATTCTTTTCAAAAGCGGATAATCCAGCACAAGCCGCATGCGTATTTGTAGCCTTTGAATCATTATAGAAACGCACATTATCGATTGTATCCACATATTCAATACGATGTTCTACACCACAAAATTCACGAATTACTTCTTGAATATTAAATAGAGAAACACCCATTAAGTAAGCCATACAACTTGCCATCATCGCATTACCACAATTGAATTCACCAACAATTTTTAAATCGGATAATTTAAACAATTGTGTATCTTTATAATAGGCATATTGATCATCTTTATATAAGTCAACATCTTTTCTTTTTAAAGAAAAATCAATCACCTGACAAGGAATATTTTGCGCATACTTCACAACATTTTCATCATCCACATTACGAATAAAATAATCATCCGCATTTGTGTTTTCATAAATACACATCTTACTTTCATAATAAGCCTCTAGACTATCCATATAATCTAAGTGATCTGGCGCTAGATTTGTGACAGTCGATACATGTGGTCTAAATGTTTCAATTCCTAACAATTGAAAATTACTCAATTCTAAGGCGACATTATAATTTGTATCCGTATATTCTAAAGCCAATTCACACAAAGGCGTACCGATGTTTCCGGCAACTAAACTCTTCTTTTGACGATTCAACATCTCAAATAATAAAGTTGTTACCGTTGTCTTTCCATCCGTACCTGTAACAGCCGCATAATCAAAGTTTTTCGCATAACGATATGCCACTTCAATTTCCGTATAGATTTTTGCGTTTTGTTCCACAAAATAATGAACGAAAGGAACACGATAAGGGATTCCAGGATTCTTTACAATAAACGCATATTTTTTTTCTTTTAAACAATCTGGATGACCTTCATCATATACTTCAATACCCAATGATTCTAATTCACTCTTTTCATTCACTTTATTAGAATCTGTTAAAATCACGTGATACCCATTCTTTAATAATAATTTACTTACCGCAATACCACTACGAGCCGCGCCAATAACCAATACAGTTTCCATTCTACATTACCCCCAAAACAAGCCCAAGAATAGCTAAGATCACACCTACAAGTCTAAAGCGAGTTACAACCTTTTCTTCAGACCAGCCACACATTTCAAAATGGTGATGTAAAGGCGCCATCTTAAAGATTCTCTTATGTGTTTTTTTATAATACGTAACCTGTATAATTACACTTAAAACCTCTGCCACAAACACAAATCCAATCACAACCAAAAGAATTTCTTGTTTTAAAACCATTGCGATGGCCGCTATAAAGCCACCTAGCGCTAAAGATCCAGTATCACCCATAAAGATCTTAGCTGGATGCTTATTGAATTTTAAATAACCTAGTAACGCAAAGATGACCATACAAATCAAGCATGCCACATTATTTAAGTCTTGAATGAATGCGAAAAGCGCAAAAGGAACTAATGCGATCACCATTTGACCTGCACATAATCCATCCAAACCATCCGTTAAGTTAACGGCATTGGTTTCCGCTGTAAACATCAAGAAGACTAAAATAAAGTAGAACCATGATAAATTGATTGTGACATCAAAAATAGGAATCCAAATATCTGTCGTTGAATTCGTTCGGTACAAGAAGAAAAATACAACAGCTAAAATAGATTGAAGTAAAAACTTATGCGCTGGTTTTAATCCTTCATTGTTCTTTTGAACTACAATAATATAATCATCAATAAATCCAACAACACCATATCCTACAAAAGCCAATAAAATAATCATTGTGTTCATATCTAATTTAAATGGTGTAAAGAAAGAACCAATCACATACACAAGTGTAGGTACAATAATAAAGGCTAATCCACCCATAGTTGGCGTACCATTTTTCTTTTTATGACTTGCCAAACCCTCTTCTCTTTCCGTCTGTCCAAATTTGATTTTATGTAAATAATCAATCAATCCAGGCATGATGACTAACATAATAACGAGTGTGATTAAACACATTCCAATAATCCATATATAATTCGAATTCAACATTCTATCTACTCCTCTTTTCAAAACACTATCATTATAACATTCTATTGAATTCCTAACAAATTTTAATTCAGGACTTGAAATACAGGCTTGTTAATGGTATTATAGTTAAGCGATTGCGTAAATGAAAGAAAAAGGAGGACATTAAGATGTCAAGAGTATGTGCAGTATCTGGAAAAGGTCCTTTATCTGGAAATAAACGTTCTCACTCAATGCGTGCTTCTCGCCGTAAATGGAACGTGAATCTTCAAAAAGTTCGTGTTGTAGTTGACGGAAAACCTCAAACTATCCGTGTTTCAGCTAGAACATTAAAAACATTGAAGAAACAAAACGCTATTTAATTTTAGATAATTAGGATCCTTAAAAAAATTATGCATAAGATAAAAAAGAAGAGATAAACTCTTCTTTTTTTCTATTTATAGAATTCTTTTAATTTTTCATTCAAACATTTGGCAACCTTCAAGTCTTGTTTAAATTGAAAATTATGTTGAATGACTGGAGATTTCGAGATATATACATATACCTTATTTCCATTTAAGAATTGAATTTCAATACCCACATATATTTTTTTCATTTCAATAAAAATACTCAAATTCAAAGTACTTACTAACACCTTATGAGAAAACATAGGTGATTTATCTTTATACTTTGCATCTTCATATACAATTTGACTTGAAACAACATCATAAAACGAATACTTACCTAAACTTCCATCCAATATAGTAAATTTTTTCTTTTTCTCGTCAAAAATAAGACTATCCATAAAAATCACCACCCTATATTTCTATTTTACCATCCACAATAGGCTAAAAGTGCAGATTTCTCTGCACTTTTAGCTTGGCTCTATTTACTTTTACAAGATATTATTATATTTCAAACCATTGAATTTCGCATTCTGCTAATTCAACTTCAAAACTAGAACCATCACCCTTATAAATTGTTGTAGTTTGAGGTTCGTATGTATTATTTACAACACAGAAACTATTTGTAGAAGGATATACATTGACATCTACATTATAGTTCTCTGAATACCAATGTTTCATCTCATCTTCCTTATGTGCCGCAAAGAAGATGGCACGATATAAGAGTCGTACATTTTCAAAACTAAAAGGAAGACCATTCATATACACACCGCGCCCTTTTCCATATTCATTCACGGCTAGATTTACATGCAGATCTTTTTCAGCCAAGATTTCTGTACCAGGTAGTGCATATACATTATTGATGCATTCTCCCCAGTCTTCATGCTCTAATTGTTCCGTAATAAAATGATTTGGATGCACTTCCCAATTATACTTATCTGTATGCATAGTGAAACCTAATTCTTTATCCACACCTAATACATCATATAATGTAAAATATTTACCATTACGATTTATAGCTGTTGGCTCACCAACACCGATGAATCCACCACCTTGATCAACATAGCGACGAAGTGCTGTAATGATTGTTTCGTCAAATTCTGCACCACCACTAAAACTTGTATAGGCAGAACCAATATTCATCACAACATCCATATCCTCTAAAATGGATGGATCTTTGCGAATATCATCAAAACTAATAAAGCGAACATCAAATGGGAATCCACTCAACGCTTCCATTACACCTGTGTATGAATAAATTTGTTTATACCAAATCGCATGATGAACTAAATGCGTTCCCCAACGACGAAGTTCACCCCAACTATTGATAACACCCACTTTTAATAAGTTATGTGGAACTTGTTGATTTACATGTGAATATAAAGTACGGAATTCATCACAAACCTTTTCAATATAATCAATAAATTCTGGGAAATCCAACGCAAGTTTTAAATATCCACCATACCCAATTCGATCCACTGGACTTCGCAAGATGGCTCTTCTTGCTGTAACCCAATTCACTTTAGCTTCTTTTAAAGGATCTCCATTTTCATGGAAAACATCTGGGAAGAAATAAGGTAAGAATCTTCCTCCTGTATATTTAACACCTTTAATATCTGAAATCAAACGAAGTGTTGTTCCTGAACCAACCGATCCTACAACCGCATCCAAACCAATCGATTCAAAATATTTACCAAATGGTTCTGTACCAATCCAGTGATCCCCTAAAAACATCATGGCTTCTTTTCCATATTCATGACAAATATCGACAAATTTTTTAGCCAACTTACTCACTTCACGCTGTTGGAAATCCATAAAATCACGATATTCTTTCGTAGGTACACAGAAAGTGGAATTATTGAATCCCTTATCAATAATATATTCCGCTCTAAATGGATAGCCTACTTCTTTTTCAAACTGTTCCAAAATGTATGGAGATACAGATGCACTATATCCAAACCAATCTACAAATTTTTCACGCGCAAACTCATCGAATTGTAAAGTAAACTGGTGGAAGAATGTTGTAAAACGAACAACATCCACATCATCTCTTTCTTCACAGAACTTTCTAAATTTATCCAAAACATACTTTTGTGTTTTTGGCTGTCTAACATCATACGTCATCTGATGCTCTTCATCTTTCCAATCATTTGTTAGGGCGTTATACATATGCACAGGGTCCCAAATTACAAAAGCTAAAAAGCTTACAGTATACGCATGATATGGAATGGTATCATGAATGATGACTTCCATCGTTTTTTCATCATAATCCCAATTTGTGACGACTTCATCGGTAGTACGATCAATGACTTCCCACCATCTATGATTGTCTTTGGTGTTTGGCTTTAATTGATCTGAATAGAAATGCTGCATGATTTGAATCTTTAATTCCGTATCTTTAGCTGTCACAAAATCACTCATCAAATACATTTGTTGAATTTCATCCGGATTTGCCTTAGCCCACGCATTGTCTTTTCTTGTTGTATAATAAGTCGCATATTGTTTGATGTCCATTTTACGCAATTCTTCCGGCATATCCGTTCCATCACAGTCACGAATCGCATCGGCTTTCCATCGATGAATGATTTCAATTGTCGCATCAATCACATCAACATCTGTTGGTACAGTTACTCTGCCTGTTTCAATCATTTTTATTTTCTCCTAAACTAGTCAATTCTATTTTCTGTTTCTAAATCAAAGAAATGCACTTTTGATAAATCCATAGTCAATTTAATTATTGTATGTGCTTCTGGTTCTAAACGAGAATTTACTTTTGCACACATTTTTTGCCCATTTAAAGAACCATGTAAAATATATTCATGTCCTAATAATTCAGCCACTTCAATTTCAAAATCAAAGTTTGCACTTGGATACGTATCGGCAACAATGCCTTCCCCATGTAGATCTTCTGGACGAATACCCATAATGATTTCTTTTTCTTCATAGCTAGAAAGTTTTTCGCGATACATCAAAGGAATATCAATCTTCATATCATCTACATAAAAGAATCCATTTTTGTAAACACCCTTAATAAAGTTTGTTGCTGGAGCCCCCAAGAATCCTGCCACAAATAGATTTGCGGGATTATTATAAATTTCTTTAGGCGTACCAATCTGCTGGATATATCCACCTTTCATAACAACAATACGATCCGCCATTGTCATAGCTTCTGTTTGATCATGTGTAACATAAATTGTAGTAGCACCAATTCTTTCATGTAGCTGAATGATTTCAGAACGCATTTGAACACGCAATTTAGCATCTAGGTTTGAAAGTGGTTCATCCATCAAGAATACTTTCGCATTACGTACAATCGCACGTCCTAATGCAACACGTTGTCTTTGTCCACCCGACAATGCCTTTGGTTTACGATCCAAATAAGGTTCGATTTCCAAAATACGTGCCGCTTCATGTACACGTTTATCTATTTCTTCCTTGCTGAACTTACGAAGTTTTAAACCAAAAGCCATATTCTCATACACACTCATATGTGGATATAAAGCATAGGATTGGAATACCATCGCAATATCACGATCTTTTGGTTCCACATCATTCATTCTTTTTCCATCAATATAGAAATCACCTGCACTAATCTCTTCCAAACCAGCAATCATACGAAGTGTTGTAGACTTACCACATCCACTAGGTCCTACAAACACAATAAATTCTTTATCTTTTACATCTAAATTAAAGTCAAATACAGCCTGAACATTGTTGTCATATATTTTATCAACATGCTGCAATGATAATTCTGCCATACTTCATCCTCCTATTTATGTTTCTTGTTGTATAAAAACAACAATGTAAGCAAACCCGTCAATCCAACAATTTCAATCATTAAATTACGAACACTCACTGTCTTTTGTGCCCAAATGATTAGTCCTAAAAACACAAAGAATAAAATAATCATAACTATATTCATTACTTTATTATCATCTCTCATACTAGACACCTCTTACTCTTTCATTCCACCAATGCTCATACCTTGTGTAATCTTCTTTTGAACACAAATATAAAGAATCAGTGTTGGAATCATAACAATTACCAATCCAGCATACATAACACCAAAATTCGCTTGTGATTTTGCATCGGCCATCAAATATTTAACACCAACTGCCAAAGTCGCATTATCTTTATCCATAAATGTAAATGCGATAATATATTCGTTCCAGAATGCTAAAAACTGAAATAAAATAACAGTAATAATACTAGGTCTAGCCATTGGAATCATAATTTTAGTCATAGTCTTGAAATAGCCACAACCATCAATACGAGCTGCTTCTTCATAAGCTTTTGGCAACGTTTTGAAATAACCTGTCAACAAATAAATCGTAAATGGCAAGGCTGTTGCTGCATAAACGACAGAAAGCCAGAATTTACTATTCAAGAAAAAGTCGACACCAAGCTTGATATCGGCATTAAATAACATCAAGAAAATAGGTAATACAATGTAATTCACGTTGACAAATAGTCCGGCCATAAACAATCCGTTAAAGAATTTCTTTCCAACAAAATCAAAGCGAGCTAATACATACGATGCAGGAAGAGCAACCACCAACAAGATAACTAAGGATAATGCGGTTACGATGATCGTATTCAACAAATAATCACCCATTCTTGCCTTCACAAAGGCATCCGCAAAGTTTGACCATAACATTTGTTTTGGAAAATCAAATGGATTGCCACTTACCAATTCGAGTTGCGATTTTAAAGATGCAAGGAAAACCCATGCGATCGGTACAATAATCGAAATAGCCAACGTAATCAATGCTACATAAACAAAGATTTTATATAAAGGAAAATTACGCTTCTTCATATTTCATCCTCCTAATACTGCAATACATCACGTTCTGTGACTTTATTTATAATAGCGGATAACGCAAATGAGAATACGAAGATACAAACTCCGATTGCCATACCAAATCCATATTTACCCGCAAACGCATTGTTATACATATAGTTCAATGCCACTTCACTTTCTAAGTTTCCTTCACTTGTCAACTGCACAAACATAAAGGATAAGTTAATTGTAGAAATAACGAAGAAAGTCAAAGTTGTACGAATGTTATCCCAAATCAATGGTAAAGTAATCATAAAAAATTGTTTTACTTTACTAGCCCCTTCTAAACTTGCTGCTTCATATAAATTTTCTGGAATACTTGTCATACTCGACATATACATAACCATATAATATCCAATGGCCTGCCAAACTAATGCACCAATAATAGAATAGTTAATAATAGCTGGATTTCCCATCCATTGTCTTTGTAAAGATTCTAGACCAATCATACCTAAGAATGAATTCAAAATACCATTGGTTGGTTGATAAATGGCTGAGAAAATACCTGCGATAACTACAATACTCAAAATATTTGGAATATAGAAAATCACACGGAAGAAGTTCTTTCCTACAAATTCTTCACGAGTTAATAAGGTCGCAAATAAGACTGCCAACACCAAAGTGATGATTGTGATCAATACAACATATAAAATTGTATTTTGCATAGCCTCAATAAAACGCATATCGTTAAAAAGAACCTTAAAGTTGAATAAACCTGCAAAAGTGGCATCACTTACGAAATTGCTCTTTTTAAAGAATGCCGTCTTAAATACATCAATCGTTGGAATGACCATAAAAATGACAACTAAAATAACGGCTGGTGCAAGACACGCAAATACGAAACGATTTTGTGCTTTCTTTTTATTCATGAGTTACCTCCCATCTTTTAAAAAGCGACGAGCAATAATTTGCTCATCGCTTTATGTTGAAATATACTTTTTTAATTATTCAGTTACGGCTTTATTTTTTGCTAATTTAGCCCAAGCATCTGATAATTTAGCTTGATAATCTTTTGCACTTAATTCACCTGTTGCTAAAGAGTCGATTGAACCAAATACTGTAGCAGCACGATCGAAATCTGGTAAGTTATCTGTGTTATAAGGAGCAAATGCACCTAAAGCTGCAGAAGCATTATCATATACTGAGAAGAATTCTTTTGTATATCCATCTTCCATAGCTGCAATTGTTTCAGACATAGTATCTGTTGGAACAATGTTTCCACCTTCAGCCATGATCTTAACACCTTCTTCAGAATAGATAAACTTCAAGAATGCTTTCGCATCATCTACGTTTTAGCTTGAGCAGGAATCCACACTTGTTCAGTCATAGATCCAACGAAACGTTCACCATCTTTTTCTAATGCAGGCAATGGAAGTAATCCCCAGTGATAATCTTCAGGCGTTGTATCTGCCATTTCATTCACTACCCAGTCACCATTAGGCATGAATAATGCTTTTCCATCAATAACTGCCTGTTGGTTCATTGTGAATCCATCTTTCGCATTGGCATTAGATACTGTATCCGAATATAAATAATCAGGACTTACTAATTTAGTTAAAATATCGATAGTTTGTTTAGCACCATCTGTATTCCAAGCATCCTTATCATAATTTAATACGTTAGATAATAATTCTTCTCCACCTGTTTCTTTCAACAATGCATTTAATGTATTATCAAAGTAACCGTTTGTTGGATATGTAAATAATGAAATACCATCTTGTTTAGCTTGATCACCTAAAGCCCAGAATTCATCCCAAGTTGTTGGAAGATCATATTTCTTTCCTTCTCCAACTAATTCTGTATTATAGAAGAATCCAGCAGGTGTTGTTTTAAGTGGCATTAAATAAGATTTTCCATCCCCATAATATTGTACGATACTACTATTCGCATAGTTTTCATCCATACCTACTTCTTTAACAACATCAGAGATATCTAATACTTCGTGTGTATTTAATTGAGTTTCCGTATATCCAGAAGGCTGTCCTAAATTATAATAAACAACATCTGAATATTCACCCTTCGCATTTTCTTTATTTAATACATCTGGCAATTCTTTTTCAAAGCGCAATTGTACATCTACATCTGGATTTGCTTTTTCGAAAGCCTTTGCTAACTTTGTAAATACTTCTTCACCATTTCCTCCAGAGAACGAATCAAATTTTAATACTCGTTTATCTCCAGAATCCGAATTTTCAGCTGGTTTACTTGAACATCCTGCTAACATTGAAGCAGCCATCGCAAATGATAACCCAGCAGTTATAACTTTTTTCATACTTTACCTCCTCATAAAATTCGTATGAACCTCTTTTGACAATCAAAGTATAGCTTATTTGTAAGCGCTTTATCATAAAAATAGCTCGATATTTTAGATATATTGCGATTCGATGAATTTATGAACAAAATTGATAAATAAATGAAAACATTATATAATTATACAAAAAGAGGTGTTTATATGAGTACACAACGCTTTCAAATCGATCAAGTAGACTTTAATAAAGCACGCCCAAAGCTTTTATATATAACAGAATCTAAATTTGATCATGAATGGAATTCCACTCTGCATACACACTTATATACAGAAATGTTCTATGTGACAAGAGGTCATGGACTACTAAGTCTAGATAATAAAAACTATCCTGTCAAAGAAGATGATCTAGTTATAGTCAATCCTCTTGTTTCCCATACAGAACGTGGTATTGAAAATGTAAACTTCGAATATATTGTCATGGGAATTGAAGGTGTCACTTACTTTTCAAAAGAAGAAGATGAAGAACAAGGTTGTAGTATTGCCAATTATTGTGAATATAAACATGAAGTTTTATTTTATTTGAAAACAATCCTATTTGAAGTAAAGACAAAAGATACAGAATACCAATCTCTTTGTCAAAACCTACTTGAAGTTTTATTGATCAACCTCATGCGACGCGCAAACATCAACTTAAAATCTTCACCAATCAATAAAGCCAACAAAGATTGCGTCTTAATTGAAAAATATATTGATGCACACTTCAAAGAAGACATCACACTCGATACATTAAGTGAACTCACATTCTTAAACAAATACCATATTGTACATGCCTTTAAACAATATAAAGGCATTTCTCCCATTAACTATATGATTCAAAAACGTTTGGAAGAAGCTAAATTTTTGTTGTCTACAACCAACCTACAAATTTCAGAAATCGCATATATTGTTGGTTTTACAAGTCAATCTTATTTTGCACAAGCCTTTAAAAAGGCCACTCATACTTCTCCATTGCAATATCGTAAAGATAATAGCCATTCATAAGAGGTAAAGAAAATGAACAAACAAGATAAGGATGAATTACTAAATCAAGGCCTAACTCAAAAACAAATAGAAGATTTAACACAAAAGGGTTTTTCAAAAGAAGAAATAATACAATCCCATCAATATGACAACGAAATTAAGAAAGGATCTACTTTCATCGCATGGATCGTGGATTTGATTACTTGGTTTCTACCTTAAAACAGCAGCGATTATCAAATCACTGCTGTTCTTTATTCCTCTTCTTATTTAGATACATATTTTGATCTGCCAAATCCTTAACACTCACAATATCTCCCGTCAGCAACAAAGCCGATCCATAAGATACCGAAGGCAAATATTTATATTTTCTTTGTTTGGATTTCATCAAATAATCAAATTGTATAGAACACGATTCTTCATTACGACAATTTTTTAATAATACACAAAACTCATCGCCACCAATTCGGTAACAATATCCATATTTGGCATAGGCTTTCTTAATACAGTTGGCAATGATACTTAGACAAAGATCTCCTTTGACATGTCCATACACATCATTGACATGTTTAAAATCATTCACATCAAACACTATCAACATTCCATTTGTATAATTCATTTCATGACTACGATTCAAGAAACTATTCTGATTCAACAATCCTGTTAAACTATCCAATTGATTCCACATTTCACTACAATAAATAAAATAAAGTACAGAAAGTAAAGTGACACAAAGCCAGCTCACATGAAGATTAGGAAGTAGGATTTGAATGATGGTTTCTGCAGCCAAGAAGATAATCAATGGATAAATCAATGCTTTACTGCGATTTTGAAACTGCTTCGAAACTAAGATCGTAGATAAAGACAAATAGAATATAGATATAAAATACGCAAAGATGTAAATAAAGAAATAAGGCCCACGAGAATATATATTTTCTTGACTTACTGAAAATACAAGTCCAGACGGAATCGATATCGCAAGAACTAAAAGATAGATAATTTCGCATAAAATTGCCAATTTAAATTCCCACCTAAGCCTCGTCTTTTTATCCAATACATACACCAAACAGATACAAACAGATGGTGTAAGTCCAAAGCCAAGATAATTCGATATAATATTGATCCAACGATAACGAACTGGTAAACCATCCACTTTTAAGGTAGTGACTTCTAATATAGAAATAAACGCAATCAATATAAACGCAAAGAAAAAACCTCGCTTTTGTTTTTTATTTAATGATTCACTTAATCGCGTCAACACGCACATGAAACAAAGAACGAAAATATCAATTGTCGTTAATACATAAAAATATCCATTCATCTATTGTTCCACCGTTTCTTTTGTATATATACACCTAGATACAATTGGACTATTTTTCTTTAAATATTCTTTTTGAAGCCAATCCAAATACGTTCCAGGACTAATGATCCCACGTATACTTAATACATCTGCACCAAGTGTTCCTAAAACTAAATCTGTAAAAGAAGCACAATTATCACCTAAAGCCCAATAAATATGAAATTTACCACTCTTTACCTTATATAATTTAGCTCCCGTACGATAATGAAGTCGACTTGGATAATCCATTTCATACTGACTAAAATGATCATAGCCATCTTCTTTTTCTATTTTTGTATACCAACGATACCCATTTAAACGAATCTTTTCAATTTCCTTTTCTATGAATTCATTTTGTGTAAGCGTTGTCAAAATACCATACTCAAAAATCGAATTATTTTCAGCCGAAATCATATTCGGAATATATTTCTCTAAAGGCACCGTAAAAAAGATACCATCACCAATTGTTTGATTCAAACGAAAGGAGTCACTATCATAATTGCCATAACTATATACAATATTGTCATATGAAAAACAAATGTGCCCTACCTTTTGAAAACCTTTAGGCCCCACATGTACAATCACTTTTAAACGAACAGGATCCTCCATTTTATACGTATTTAAATCTTCTGGTTTGCTTTCTTCTAAATAACGGTTAATACTCGCCAATGCAGCATCGGGCACTAAAGCACACAAAAAAGCAGGAAGCGTGATTCTTACTTTACGTTTCCACTTATATTTTGTAAGAGGATTGATTCCCACATATCCATCGCCTAAATAACGTAAGCCTAGAATCATAAAATAGATTCCAAATGCCTGCATTAAAAGATCCGTATGAAAATTCGGATTCAAAAGAAGATAAAAGCCAAATAAAATATAAATAAGTGTAAACACAAAGTTAAAAAACTTCCCTTTAAAATGATTGATTTTATCAATCACAAGTTGAATAAAACAAGCCGAACCACAAAGAATACAATACCCACCAAAATTCACTCGCAAGATCCATTGCGGAATATAACGAAAGTTCATCAAGAAAAACATAAACGCAAACGATAAGATTGAAAAGAAAAAGTCTTTGTTCTTTTTATTTTTAATAAAACGAATAAATAAAGTAACTCCGTTCGCAAATAAAAACAGAATAGAAACAACTAAGATCCATGTGAAAACTCGATTTGGAATACACAGCATGATAGCTCCAGCCACCATTAAAATGGTTCCAATCACAAAGTTCATAGCTACATCATAAAACATAGACTACCTCCAATTGGATTGTACACAAAGAAAGCGCCCATCTTCTATACGAACAATGCCTTTATCTTCAACCAAGGAATTACTTGTTGTATATATTTCCTCAATATGAATACGTCTAGATTGTAGTGGATATAAAAATCCAGATAAAGAAAGCACACCTTCTAAAATTGGATAGAATGAAATATGCCGATACGTATTATCAATTTCATACTCCCCTACATTCATAACAGATATCTTTTGATGTTCATCCATCAAAACCAAATTATTAAAACGATACATAGCCAAACGAATATTGGCAATTGTATGATCGATTCTGCCCTGTATTCCACCATACAAATAGATCGTATCATAATCTTTACATAATCGAATCGCAAGTTCTGAATCCGTTTCATCTTTCATGATTGGATGTCTTTCAATCGGGCACGTAATTCGTTTTAAATCTTCTTCGTTTAAAGAATCAAAGTCTCCAACAGCCATTTTAATAGGAAGACCTTGATCTATAATTTTTAATGCCCCCGCATCTACGCCAATATAATCACAACCTTCAATAATAGGTACAACATCAACGAGTGGGGTAATCAAAACAGCACAAGTCATATTTATGCAAGCATACCTTCAATGGTTTTAGTAATATCATTTTTAAATACGTAGCTTCCCGCAACCAATGTATCACAACCTGCATCCAATGCAGATTTATATGTATCTTGATTAATACCACCATCTATTTCAATGCGATAGGACAGATTCAATTCTTCACGTTTCTCTTTTAACCACTCTACCTTTTTAAGCATGTCTGCCATGAATTTTTGACCACCAAAGCCAGGCTCTACACTCATAACTAAAACTAAATCACAAGATTTTAATACACTTTCAAAGGGTTCGATCGCTGTATTTGGCTTAACCACAATACCGCCTTTTGCCCCCAAATTATGAATTTCATCCAATAAGCCTTGAATACGACTTAAATCATTATCTAAAGCTTCTGTATGGAATGTGACTAAATCCGCTCCATTTTGAATGAAAATTGGTGCATACGTTTTGGGATCTTCAACCATCAAATGCACATCCATAAATAATGGACAAGCCTTTTTAAAGCCTTTTAAAATATCAGGTCCAAAAGTTAAGTTTGGTACAAAATGACCATCCATCACATCAAAGTGTAACCATTTCGCCTTGGATGCCTTTAACTCTTCAAGTTGCGCACTCACATTGGAATAATCCAAAGATAAAATTGAAGGTGCAATTACAATTTCATTCATAGTTTCTTACCTCTTTCTTCCATTATATTTTTATAATCCTCATAGATTGACGCGTTGATTTCACCTTTATTGACCGCTTCTTTAATGCTACAATCCGGTTCATTTAAATGCTTGCAGTCTTTAAATCGACACGTATGAATATAAGGTTTAAAATCAAGAATACACGCATCTAAATGGGATGTATCTAATCTAGTAAAATCTAAACTTGAAAAACCTGGCGTATCCGCCACTAATCCATCACATACTGGATGTAATTGGCAATAGCGTGTTGTATGTTTACCACGTCCTAAAGCTTTTGAGATAGCTTGTGTCTGCAATTCAAAATCCGGATTCAAGCGATTCAATAAACTACTCTTACCCGCTCCAGATTGACCACATAATACGGATACTTTACCATTTAAAATTTCCTGCAATTCTCTATCATCACTACCTGGATTTGAGAATACCACATCATATCCAGCCTTTTTGTATTTTTCTAAATCCGCCAAGATTTCTTCAGGATCCTCTAGCAAATCCAGTTTTGTCACACAAATCACCGGTTTTACTCCAGCCAGACCTACCAAGAAAATCAAACGATTTAAAAGATGACATGAATAATCTGGATCTTTTAAACTTGTGACAATCAATGTCTGATCGACATTGGCAATGGCCGGTCTTAAAAGACGATTTGTTCGTGGCAACACTTTATGAATGCGATACGAATCTTCAATCTTTTCATATTCTACAAAATCCCCTACAACAGGCGTTTGTTGCTGGCGCATTTTACCTCTTGGTTTGGCAATAATTTCATCTTTTTCATTTTGAATCGTATATTGATTCGAAATAATTTTTATAATTCTTCCCTGCTGCATATTAATCATAATACAGTGTAACAACACTGTTTGTTCCTTCCTGTACATATTCTGTCCCTACATCTGGTGAGACACTAATTACTTTATTACTTCCTGAACCATCTGAAATTTTACTTAAAACAGCCGCAATGCCTAGATCATTCAATTCATCTTTGGCATCTAATACATCTTTTCCAATCAAATCCGACGGAATCACAATAGAAGGATATGTACTTACGACGAATGTTATTGTTTTTTTACTGTCCGGATCCATTCGAGTTCCTGGAGTTAAGCCCTTTTGTTTCAACACAATACCCGGATCCAAATCTTTCTTACCCTTGTATTCCACGACAATATTTACATTCGGACAATTCTTTTCCAATTCATATTCAGCATCCACATACGTTCCATCTGTAAAATCAGGTACTAAATAGGTTGCACCTTTAGATACAGTTAAAACGATCTTTGTATCATTTAAAATAACTTCACCCTTTTTATGGGAAGACTTAATGATTTTTCCCTTTTCATATTTATCATTTGCCCTATAGACATATGTGACTTTGGAAGTATTAAAATGCGCATCCTGTAATGTATCGATCGCATCTTCTTGACTTTGTCCAATCACATCTGGCATCGTTTGATAGCCTAAAAATCCACTAATTCGAATGATTCCTGTAATACTTGCGACAAGTACTAATACAACGATTCCAATAATTACAGCGGCTGAAATCATTAAAGCAGGAATCCAATTTCTTTGTTTCTTTTCCACCTTTGCAGGCTCTTCATCCTCAAAATCAAGATGACCATTATCAAATTTCAACAATTCACTTGTTTGATCTTGATCCACTTTGATACGTTTCATATTCCGGTATTCATCATCCATGCAATGAATCAAATCATAAAGCATTTCTTTACAAGAAACATAACGATCGGATAGATTTTTAGCCGTCGCCTTTAAAATAATATTCTCTACCGATTGCGGAATATTCGGGTTAAAGTCACGAACATATGGCATTGGCTTACGCAAATGCTTAATTGCGATTTCTGTTGGTGTTTTTCCTGTAAAAGGAACTTTGCCTGTTAATAATTCATAAAATACAATTCCCAAAGAATATATATCAACTTGTTCGTTGGGCTCTTTTCCCTGTGTTGTTTCAGGAGCTAAGTAGTGTGCTGAACCCATGACTGTATTGTTAAAAGTTAATTGTACAGATCCATTGGCTACCGCAATCCCAAAATCAGTAATTTTTATTGTTCCATCATCTTTGACCAAAACATTTTGTGGTTTTATGTCACGATGAATAATTTTATGTTCATGCGCATGATTTATAGCACTCACCAATTGTTTCATAATGCCTATGGCCTCATCGACATCTAAGGCACCACGCTGCGCAATCAATTCTTTCAATGTTCTTCCACGAATAAATTCCATAACAATATAGTGCATACCTTCGTATTCACCAACATCATATATATCCACTACATTGGGGTGGGATAGTCGACTTGCTGCACTTGCCTCACGTTGAAAACGAACAAGTGCCATCGCATCTTGACTTAATTTATCACGTAGAACTTTGATTGCGACAATACGATTTAAAATTGTATCTTTTGCCTTATAGACATCCGCCATACCACCTTGTCCAATCAAAGACAAGATTTCATAACGATTCGCTATCTGTTCCATCATCATATTATTGTTCTCCATCATTCTCCATTAAGATAATTGAACAATTGTCATAACCACCCGATTGGTTGGCTCTTGCGATCAATGTATCCACTTTTTCCTGTAAAGAAAGACTTTCATCATGCACAATATCTGAAATTACTTTCTTTTCCACATATCCATGAAGCCCATCACTTGAGATCAATAAATAGTTATATGTATTTTCAATCTTATTGATATCAATACGGAACACATGCCATACACCAAGTGCATTTGTCAATGTATTTTTTTTAGGATGTGTTTTTGCCTCTTCACTTGTGATTTTGCCTTCCTTTAAAAGTTGGGCAATTACACTATGATCTTCACTCATTTGAATCAATTCCCCATTATAATCGGCATAGATTCTTGAATCTCCTACATTGAAAATAAAGGTTCCAATGCTAGCTACAATAACACCCACAGCGGTTGTTCCCATACCTCTTTCGTTTGGGTTTTTTAAACTTTTTGAATAAATAAAATCATTCGCCTGATTTAAATTTTCACGAATCCAATTATCCACCTGTCGATCTTTATTAAATTTAGGAGCCTTCATAAATGCCTCATACATCGTCATGACCGCTGTATGACTTGCCACTTCTCCGGCTTTTGCCCCACCAATACCATCACAGACGATGGCCATCCATTCATCATTGTCATTGTGGGCAATGCAATAATCATCTTCATTTAATTTTCTTACAAGACCTACATTCGTATTCGCAAAAACTTTCATCGACTTAAATTCCTTCCTTTTTTATTTCCTTAATTCTTAACTGACCACAAGCTGCATCAATATCATTACCATGCTCTTTTCGAATTGTGCAACGCACATGATTTTTCATCAACAAATCATAGAATACCATCGCCTCATCATGTGTAACCGATTTGAAGCCTTTTTCATCCACCGCATTATATGGAATCAAATTTACATAGGCATTCATTCCATGTAAAAGCTTCGATAATTGTTTGGCATGTTCAGGATGATCATTGACACCCTTTAATAAAATATATTCAAATGTCAAACGACGATTATTTTCCTTACCATAATACTGAATTGCTTCCATCAATTCCTTTAATGGATATGCATGGTTTACAGGCATCAATTGATCACGCAATTCATCATTTGGTGCATGCAAACTGATGGCCAAATTGTATTGGGTATGCTCATTGGCAAAATCCAAGATTCTAGGCACAATTCCACAAGTCGAAATTGTGATATGTCTTGAGCCAATACCCAAGCCACGATCATGATTTACTGTAGCTAAAAAATTCATAACATTGTCATAGTTATCAAATGGCTCGCCTGTTCCCATGACAACAATGTGGGATAGGCGTAAGTTATCTTTATCCAATTCTTTTTGAACATACATAACTTGGGCAACCATTTCTCCACTTGTCAAATCTCTTTTTTTCTTTGTAAGCCCACTTGCACAAAATGCACAACCCATGTTACATCCAACTTGACTTGAAACACACACACTTCTTCCATAGTCAAAGACCATCATAACACTTTCTAATAGGGCTCCATCACTTGTCTTAAACAAGAATTTTGTCGTTCCATCATGTGAAACTTGTTTTTTTATTAATTCTAAAGGATTCACAATAAAATCTTTCTTCAAGATTTCTCTTGTTTCCTTTGATACATTTGTCATTTCATCAATATCAAATACGCGGTTACGATATAACCATTGAAAAATTTGATGTCCACGATAAGATTTCCATCCATGATCCAATGCATATTCGCACATTTGATCATAATTTAAATTGTATAAACTTTCCAAAATAGCACCTCAATTTCTACCCTTCATTATATCATTTACGCACTAGTTTTGCCATATAGAAGCCATCTTGTGAAGCGTTACTAAAGATTGTTTTTTCTTCTACTAAACTAAACTCTTTATGCGCCTTCAAAAACTTCTCAATCTGTTTTTCATTCTCTTTTTTATTCATTGTACAAGTTGAATAAACTAAAGTTCCTTCAACCTTTACATATTGACATACATTATTCAGAATAGAATATTGTAAAGGAATCAATGTATCCATATCTTCAGGTACCATATGTAATTTAATATCTGGTTTTCTAGATAGTACACCATAACCCGAACAAGGAACATCACATAAGATACGATCATACATATTAGAGCTTTTAAATTCAGTCGCATCTTGAACACCGGCATGTATAATATCAATTCCTAAGCGTTTGGCATCATTTTCAATCAAATCTTTACGATGTGCATGTAAATCGTACGCATCAATATGCCCTTTATTATGCATCATTTCGGCCATGGCCATACTTTTTGTCCCTGGAGCCGCACAACAATCTAGAATTCTTTCATTTTCTTGCGAATCTACAAACTTCGCAATTTCAAAACTCCCCTCATCTTGTGCGCTCATATAGCCTTTTTGATAGTAGTCATGATGAAAATAATCATTTCCTTTATAGATGTACAATGGGTCTTGAACACGAACAAACATATCCAAAGCAAAATCCGATTTGTTTGTATTCAACACATTTCGGCGAACGTACATTGGCAAAATATTCACACTAGCACTAGCCATAACAAACGCTTTTTCTTGACCATATTGACTTGTCCACATCTTGTATAGCCAATCTGGCAAAGAATATTTTAAAGCCATATTATCGGTTTCGATAGGTTTTACCTTATGTAATACCGCATTGGTAAGTCCGGCATATTTAACGTTGATCTTTTTTGCGATATTAACCGCATCATTAACAATCGCATAGCTTGGTACTTTATCCAAAAACAACAATTGATATGTACTCATTGTAAGTAATACATCCATTTTTGGATTTAATTTATTCTTCACATACTTTGACCAACACGCTTTACAATATCGATAATTTTGAATCGTACCATAAAAGATCCTTGTTGCCAAAGCACGATCTTTTTCATCCACTTCATGCAAGTGATTTCTTAAATATAAATTGGAATATACTTCTTTATTTACCACTTCATCCAAAGCTTTCCATATCCACTTTCGCATTCTATTCCTCCATCATAATTGGATGCATATTCACATCCACAATCTGTTTTGTTTCATCTAAATAATTTTGAACAAGTTCATGTAGTAACTTGTCATCCTTTGATTTTAAAATCAAACGAACACGATGTTTTTTTTGTTGCATACGAATTTCAATGGGCCCTAAAACGCGCAAAGAAGAAAAATATTCTTTCGCAGCACTTGCCTGTTTATAAGCTTCATTAAAATCAAAATGTGTAAAGATTAAAGTACATAAATATACATAAGGTGGATACATACCTAGGTGACGATATCGCATTTCTTGATTAAAGAACCTCTTATAATCATGCATCTTTACACATTGCATCACAAAATGATCGGGATCAAAAGTCTGAATCATAACTTCACCTTTTAATTTTCCTCGACCACTTCTTCCACTTGCCTGTTCTAACATTTCATAAGCCGTTTCACTTGCTCTATAGTCATTACGACAAAGCGTGGCATCTGCATTTAAAATCCCAACTAAAGTCACTCTTTCAAAATCAAGTCCTTTTGCGACCATTTGCGTACCAATTAATAGATCGCCAGACTCTTCAAATTCTTGTAACAACTTTTCATGCGCATTCTTTTTTCGCGTACTATCCGCATCCATACGAACGACATGATGATCTTTAAAAATTTCAACAATCTGTTCTTCCAATCGCTCTGTACCCATACCGGCCTTAAAATAGTTCTTAGAATGACAACTTGGACATTCTTCCATAAATTTAAATTGTCTTCCACAACAATGACAAACTAAGGCGTTTTGATTTTTATGATACGTTAAGGCTACTCCACAATCTGGACATATACGAACGTGTCCACAATCGCTACAACGAACAACAGGAAGATACCCTCTTCGATTTAAAAGTAAGATCACTTGTTCATTTTTAGAAAGCCGCTTGTGAATGGCTTGAAGTAAAGTTTCAGATAGGCCATTTGTGATTCTTTCCTTTTTCATATCCACCAAACAAATTTCCGGCATTTCATGAATACGATTTTTCAGTTCAATCAATTCATATACATTCTTATAAGCTCTTGCGTACGATTCTAATGAAGGCGTCGCACTTGCCAAGATGACTTTACACTTATGATAAGCCGCACGAAATAAAACAATATCTCGCGTATGATAGCGTGGTGTATTGTCTTGTTTGTAGCTTGAATCATGTTCTTCATCCATTAAAATCAAACCTAAAGAAGAAAACGGCATAAAACAAGCACTACGCGTTCCAACCACAATATCAACTTTATGATCTTTTACTAAATTATATTGTTCTAATTTTTCCTGTGCATTCAACCCTGAATGATAGATCGCAATCTTTTGTTTAAAACGCGCCTGCACTCTTTGTATCATCATCGGCGTCAAACCAATTTCAGGAACAAGAAATAGAACTTGTTTTCCACAAGACAATACATTTTCAGCTAAACGCAAAAAGACTTCAGTTTTACCAGAACCCGTTACACCATGAAGCAGTGATACCATCTTTTCTGTACTTGTGATCTTAGAAATCGCATCTTTTTGTTCGATAGTTAAAGAATGCATCACATCCGCAATTTCACTTACATGCGTATTTGAATCTTTAATTCTTTTTTCAATTCCTATATAGCCCTTTTCTAGTAAAACCTTTGTGATAGATGGACTTACTTTTCTAAGTTCACTCATCTTACATGGATAATTAAACATTTCAAGCACTTCTTTTTGACGAGAAGTCAATGCTTCATTCGATTCTTTTAAAACCGCATAATCTTCATAGATGATTTTTGAATGCTTACTAGAAGGACGCAAAGCTGGTGGAAGCATTGTTTTATAACAAGTCACTTTCGAACTCGCATAAAAATCAGCCATATAATTTGCCAATAACTTTAATTCGTTATTCAATAAAGGCTTTTCATCTATGACTTCAATAACAGGTTTAATATTTTTAAAATCGCTTTCTACATCAATATCTTCGACGAATCCTACAAGCGTTCGGTTGTTGAATTCAACACGGACTCTACATCCAACTTCAACATCTTGCTCACAAGAGTAAGTAAAAGTATTGCGTAGGCGATTGTATTCTACATATACATTAATCAGCATGCATCTATTATAACATCATTCTTGATTTGACATTTATTTTTATTTTAGTATATTTGGACATAAGGAGATATGTATGTATATTTTTATTGGAATATTAAACATTCTTTGTGGCATTATCATTGGATTGATCGTAAAACCTTTCAATAATCAAGTTGTGGATATTTGTATATCCTTATTATTCTTTGTGAATGGAATCTTAGACATTCGAAAGGCCATCAAAAACTAGTAAAAGGGGCTGTAACGAATAAGTAAATTTTATTACTTATGGAGTTCAGCTCCTTTTTTTTGTTTGATTAGCTTTTACATAAATAAAAAATGAAAATACACATCTAACCTTACTGCCTTTTTAGGCGCACTAAAAAAAGATGTCTATTTTCATTATTTTTTTACTCTTAGAACCTTAGTTTATTTTGTTATTTTTCTGGAATTCTAGTTTTCGAGTGTGATATCTTCTTAGATTATGACCGATACATACGAGTAGTATCTCCAGTTTTACACCAGATATTCCGCGACGACGTAATTTATCATAATGATTGTCTTCTTTGATCTGTCCAAAGATTCCTTCACTCCAGATACTTCGTTGTGTCATATACTTTTTACCCTGTTCAGTCGAAAGATTTTCTTTGACTTCTTTTTTGTAGGATTCAAGCTCTCGACACCTTTGTATCGTTCGTCCTGTTTTTGACTTCGTACATTGAGATTTGAATGGACAGCCTTCACAATGTTCATTCTGATACATTTCGATTTCTCGTGGATACACGCCTCGTCGTTCTATTCGTGTATCTACCAATATAAATTCATGGTTCGCTGGACAAATGATCTTATCCTCTTCATTCGGATTCATCTGTGCTCGGGTAAACTGATTCTTAGTCGTTTTCTTTTCAGCTTCTTTACGCATTCCGCTGTATTTCATATACAATTGAATTCCATGTTCCTTGTCATATTTATAGTTGTCAAAACTTCCGTATCCTGCATCTGCTGGTGTGGCATGTGGATAGCTTCCATAAGCCATATGATAGCCTTCCATAAATGGAATATATGTTCTAAGATCATTGACGTCACTTGATACATATACGTGTCTTATATATCCGTCACTGCTTCCAACCTGTACATTATATCCAGGCTTGAATACATTGGTATGGTTATAGTAATCGTATTTCATGTGCATGAACGTTGCATCTGGATCCGTCTTCGAAAAACTGTTTCGATCTCCTGCAATATCAGAATATATGGTGTATTTAAACATCTTCAACGCATCTTCTTTAAATGCTTCCTGATACCTCTGCAGTTCATGCTTCTTTTTACCTTTTCCATGCACAACTTGGATTGAATTCTTCGCCATCAGCTGTTCTATTACAGAAACTACTTCAAACAAATAATCGAAATTAATTTCTCGTACAATTGAAAAACGAATATTCAAATTGTTTTTTGAACAATATTTATTAAATGCAGAAAGCCTGTCCATAACTTTGATCCAACGCTTTTCTCTGAATTTTTTTGTGGCTTTCATCCATACAAAAGTCATCTTATTGGCATTGGCCTCAAATTTGGTTCCATCAATATATAATACTTCTGTATCTATGACATCATGAGCTTCAATATACTTGTTGATATCCACAAATATATCTTCGATAGGCATAGTAAGCTTATCTTTGATAAACCTTTCAAAAGCCATATGAGAAGGTGTTGAACCGTTCATAATGAATTTAAAGCGAATGTCATATTTACATAATTTTTCTAAATCACGAAGAGAAGCATAACCGTTTATCGCAAATGCAAGAATGACTGCTTCGAACATTTGGATTGCATCATATCCATGAGCGTTATTCTGTGAGAAATCGATATATTTAAAAATGTTGACCTCTTCTACGACTTCCTTCACAGTTCTTGAGATATCGTCTTTTTCAACGACATCTTCGTAAGAAAAACACAAAGGGAATTGAAATGATGGCTGATATGCATTACAATTAACTAGGTATTTTGGCACAAACATATTATACCAAAAAAGACCGATATTCAGATTTTTAAATCTTGAATATTCGGTCCTTTTTTATTAAGCTGAAACTTCTTTATCCGTTACAGCTCCTTAAAACATAAATGTCAACACTACTGAAAATAATGTCAATGTTGTGCAGAAATGTCAGTAGAATTATTTATCTCTAAAAAGTGATTATTAATGATATAATAAATATGCAAATATTTGTTCTCAAATACGAATTATAAATTTGAATATTATACGAAAATGGAGGACAAATATGAAAACACCAAAAGAATATAGGGATAATCTTTTAAATCACATTATCACCAAACAAATGCTAGTGGATTGTTTGTACAGCGTGAATAAACGAGCCAAAAACTATCGCGACAAAGAAAGGGAACAAAGAGCATATTCTAGATGTCATCGATACGTGGATAATTCTGCATTTATTGAAGGAGCTAGAGAAAAGAAACTAGAGATGTATCGCATGAAAGATATGTTGTTGCAAGTTTTGACACCCATTTGTATCCACAAAGAGTTTATTGGATACAAGACTAAAAGAATCTACAGCTATGAAATTGAAAAGTATAAAAAGTATAAGAAACAATTCTTTTACGAAGGACAATATATGGATGATGATTATTCCATTGTGTACTTTGGAGATGTTGAACTTAAGGATGAACCGATATATCACTATTACTTGTTCTATGATTTAGATTGTGGACATACTTTTCATACACCTATTAAAGAAGAGGATTTAGAAAAATATTCTTTACCTATTATTGAAATTAGTGAGTTAGAAACGACGGGTCACAAAGTCAATGATTTGGTAAGTGTACAATTTGTACGAAAAGTGATTCGATTGATTGAAGAAAATATGTATATATTACAGTAAAAGCGCAGGTCATTCCTACGCTTTCTTCTTTTCCATGATTTCTACAATGGTTGTATCCACATCTTTCATGCCAACCTTAGATAGATAAGCCATATTTTGAATACATTTTTCTGGTGTGCTTGCCACAATACCATCACTATCTTTTAGTGGCGCATTGTTTAATGCAGTTTTTGCACAAAGAAGTGAGGATAAGGTTCCTGTAGTTACTTTTAAGCTACATCCTACTTTTCCACCATCACAAATCATACCTGTAACTGTACCTGTCATATTTTTGATCGCATATCCAATCTGATCTTTGTTTCCACCAAACATATAAACAAGGGCTGCACTACAAGCTGTACTACTTGCCATCACACACGTACACATTGGGGATAATTTTCCAATATAAGAATTGATATAGCGATTGAGTAAGTGTCCTAAAGCTAAAGCTTTTAATTCTTTTTCTTTTGAAATCTGTTGCTCTCTAGCCACAATATGAATCGGTAAGATTAAGGCAATCCCTTTTGTTCCTGCACCAGAACTAGACATCGTATTTAATGGACATCCAGAAAGTCTTGCCTCTATAGCACAGGTGAGTGTAGAAACAAGATTTGATGAAAAGGAACTTGATAAAGCTAAGTTATGATTTTTGGCATAGTCAGCCAGTTCTAAATTCATCTTGACTCCATCATACAAAAATTCAATGTCTTTAGAATCTAAATCATTGACTAGATTCACAATGTCAGAGATACTCATTTTTCTTAAATCTTGAATTAAATTGGATTGTTTACTAACTGTATTTTTATTATCGATTAAAATGTCATCGTTCCTAGATAAATATACAACATTTGTATGTTCATCCTGGATGATACAAGTACTCGTTTGATTTTGAGTATGAATGGTTCCTTTCACATAAAGATTTGTTTGAGATGAATCCACACGAACTTGTCTATCTTTAAATTTGTACACTTTATTTTTAATTTCATCATCAATATCTTCAAAGAGTCTTAAGCCTTTTTCTGGATTCTTTAAGAATGCACCAAGACTTGCCGCATATTTTAATCCTACATGACCAAAGTTAGGAATACCGGCCGACATTCCATTTTTAAAAATTCCAATATTCACATCGACATCGATTGAAACAATTTCCTCATCTAATACTTCAGCAGCATGAGCTAAGCATAACGCAACACATACAGGTTCTGTACAACCTAGTGCAGGTGTTACATCTTGTTTTAATAATTGTATACATTCTTTTCTTGTTAACATAAAATCACCATAAATATTATACAAAAAGATTACAGTTCTTAATAAGGATTTGTGCTATAATACAAAATTGGAAAATATAACCGAGGTATAAGAAAGTGAAGAAAAAGACTATAGTTCCGTTGATTGTATTTCTTGTAGGAATATGTATATTGAGTGTATTTACATATAATACAAATGTTCAAATTCAAAAAGATAGGCGTACGATCGCAAAATTAAATGCAGTGACATATGGTCAGCATATAGAAAATGATATTGAAAATGGAATTGAAATAACAGATACTTTAAAACAGTTGTTAATAAATGGAAATGGTCAAATCATAAATTTTTCCAAAATAGCCGAAAATTTAATGTCTTATTCTGTGCAAAGTGTGCAATTAGCACCAAATGGAGTGGTAACAGAAATTTATCCTGAAGAAGGAAATGAAACAGGTAAAATTGATTTATTAAAGGATTCAAAGCGAGGTGAAATTTCGAATTACGCAAAAGATCATAATATAACCATTATCCAAGGTCCTATTAAATTGAAACAAGGAGGCTCTGGGCTTGTTGTTCGCAATCCCATTTATTTAGAAGATAAAAATGGACAAGAATATTTTTGGGGATTTACAATTGTGATTTTGCGCGTTCCTGAAATTTTTGAGGATTCGACAAACGCTTTATCTAAATTTAAATATAATTACCGACTTTCAAGGGAAGCGTCTGTTTTAGATAAGAAATATGTGGAGGTTGATGCGAATTGTGATAAAATGATTCGCCCAGTCACTTATAATTTGACTGTTGGAAAAGAAAAATGGAAACTTGAAATCATGCCTAGAGCTGGATGGAGCAACTCTACAACTTTATATTTAATTTTCTTTGGAGGACTATCCTTAGTTATTCTACTAACTGGACTTACAATAGTCTTATTCCTTTTGGATGAAAGAAGAGTTGAATTAAAAGAACTAGCCAATAAAGATGGACTGACTAAGCTTTATAATCGATATGGATTTGATGAAATGGCCGAAAAGATGATTTCAAAAAATCCAAAAGAACATTGCGTAGCCGTATTATTAGATGTAGATGATTTCAAATTAATAAACGACATGTATGGACATGCTTATGGGGATAAAGCTTTAATAAGCCTATCTGAAAATATGCAAAAATTTTTTTCATCTTCTGCATTGCTTGGTAGAAATGGTGGAGATGAATTCTGTATTCTTTTGCCAAATTGTACAATGGAAGAAGTGAAAGAATCTTTGATTGAATTCACAAAAACGCCAAAAACATTTTCGTATAAAGGGCAAACATATTCTTTTTGTATCTCACTTGGTTATGCCGAATATCCAAATAATGCGATTGAAAGATCTCAACTCATGCGTTGTGCTGACACAGCTCTTTATGAAGTAAAACTTCATGGTAAAAACGGATGCAAGGCTTATCAGGAAGGTTTTCAATCTGGTGTTCGTAAACAACTAGGGTTTGTGTTAAATGATATTTCTGAAAATTTACCTGGTGCTTTTATTATTTATCGAGCGGATAAAGAGGATGATGAAATCTTTTACGCAAATAAAGAATTTTTAGATATGGCTGGATATGAAAATCTAGATGCGTTCTTTAATGGTACAAAGAAAAGTTTTAGAAACTTAATTCGTGAAGACCAACAAAAAGCGGTAGAAACAAGTATTTGGAATCAAATTGAAAGTGGAAGTAAGAATGACTATATTCATTATCAATTAAGAAGACAAGATGGAACCTATATTCCTGTACTTGATCAAGGAAGGATTGTGGAAAGCGAACGTTTTGGTCGAGTTTTCTATGTTTTATTTATGGATTGGCAAGCTATGCAGTCGCATTATAGTGAAAAGTTTAACGCAAAAGATGTATGATAATTTTTGTCACACACCTTTTTTCGTTTTATAATGAAACCATGAAAAATAAAAATTTAATTTATCAAATACTAATTAGTTTTGTGTTGGTTTCTGTTTTAACGAATATGGCATGTTTGTTTATTCGTAACAGCGTAATTCAACAAGAAAAATTAAAGGCAGAATATACAGTAAATTCAATAATCAATCGTGTTGAAATAAAGCTTGAGTCGTATATTGAAAAAGTAGGCTTTTTAAAGAAGACCATTGAGGCTGGAATTGATTTAGACGATGCTTACTTTGAATCTGTGGCATCTAGACTATATGGAGATGATCCGGCTGTTAAGACAATTGAACTTGCGCCAAACGGAATTATTCAAAATGTATATCCATTTAAAGAAAATCAAAAAGCTATTGGCATGAATATGTTGGCAGAATCTGAACGTAAAGAGGCTGCTACTTTGGCAAAAGATACAAGGAAATATACATTAGAAGGTCCTTATGATTTAAAACAAGGTGGAAAAGGAGCTTTATTATACGATCCCATCTATGTGAATGAAAAGTTCTGGGGATTTTCCATTTTAGTCATTGATTGGGATGCATTTTTAGATGAAATTCACTTAAGCGATTTGAAAAAAGCATCTTATGATTTTGTCATTTGGAAAACGGATCGTGTCACAAAGAAAAAGATAATTATTTCTCAAAGCTCAAAAAATATAGATTCAAATACATTGTTGATCAAGTGTAAGCTTCCCAACAATAAATGGAATTTTGAAATTGTGCCAAAACAAGGTTGGATCAATACATATGTAATGATAAGTTTAGCTGTCGCTAGTGTTTTGATCGATTTTCTAGTAACGGCCGCCATTGCTCAATTTGAAATTCGCCATCGAAAAGATTTAGAATATGCGAGTCAAATTGAATGGCAGGCAAAAAAAGCACAAGAAGCAAGTGCTGCCAAATCTCGTTTCTTATTTAGTATGTCACACGATATTCGTACACCTATGAACGCAATTATGGGATATACGGAATTAATGGAAAAGAATGTTGGAAATATTGAAAAAGAAAAAGATTATCTATCCAAGATTCACTCTTCTAGTAAATTTCTTTTAGATTTAATTAACTCCATTTTAGAAATGGCACGCATCGAAAGTGGAAAAGAAACATTGAATATAAAGGCATGTAATATATTTGATGTGTTAGATTCTTTGAATTCAGTCTTTGAAAAACAAGCTGAACAAAAAGGCTTAACCTATCAGTGCACCACAAAGATTGAACATCCATATGTGTATTGTGATCAAATTAAGTTTGAAGAAATATTGTTGAATGTGGTTGGAAATTCCGTGAAATATACTAAAAATGGGAATATTTCGATTCACGTTGAAGAAGTAGAATCTGGCCAGTTTCAATGCATAATTCAAGATACAGGTATTGGAATGAGTGAAGCATATTTGCCACATGCCTTTGAAGACTTTTCTAGAGAAAAATCAGGTACGCAAACGAGCGTAAAAGGTACAGGACTTGGCTTATCGATAGTAAAATCTTTGGTTGAATTGATGCATGGTACAATTGAGATTTCAAGTCAAGTCAATCAAGGGACAACAACTCGAATGAAATTTCATTTTGAAATTGCCAAAGAAAGTGAGTTAGAAAAAAATCAAGAAACGAATATTATAGACCTTAAAGGAAAACACATTTTACTAGCTGAAGACAATGATTTAAATGCAGAAATTGCGATGACACTTTTATTTGACTATGGATTGATTGTAGATCACGTAAGTGATGGAATTGCTTGTGTAAAACAGGTCAAAGAAAAAGAATACGATGTAGTTTTAATGGATATTCAAATGCCAAATATGGATGGTTATCAAGCAACACAAAAGATTCGTGAATTTAGTGATATTCCAATTGTGGCGATGACGGCCAATGCCTTTGAAGAGGATAAACAAAAAGCATTATCCATTGGAATGAACGGACATATCGCAAAGCCAATCGATATGGATAAAGTTATTAAAACACTATCAAATGTTTTTGTGTTTAAATGTCCCGTTTGTGGAAAATATACATTTCAATCTGGACCAGGAAGCTATGAAATCTGTCCAGTATGTGGATGGGAAGATGATAAAGCGCAATATAAAGATCCAAATTTAAAAGGTGGAGCCAATAAACTAAGTTTGAAGGAGTATAAAGAACGATATGAAAAGAATCATTAATAAATATTTGCTCTTATTCCTTTGTATATTCTCACTTGTACTTCCAACAGGATGTGAAATTAAGGAACAAAAACAAGTAGTCGTAGACTATCAAGAATACCATTTTCGTAATGAAGATTTGTTAGAGTCTCACTATGAAAAACATGGTAAAGAAATGGGATTTTCATCATCAAAAGAATATGAAATGAGTGCCAGTGATGTAGTCAATAATCCAGAGTCCTTACATAAAACAGAAAAAGAAGATGGAGATGATGTATACTACAAAGAAAATACCAATGAATTTGTGGTTGTATCCACGGATGGGTATATTCGAACCTATTTTAATCCAGATTCTGGTAAGAAATATTTTGATAGGCAATGATGAAAAAAAGACCGAATGTCAGATTAAAACCTGAATATTCGGTCTTTCTTGTCATTAAGCTAAAACTTTTTCTGGTTGTTTATAAATATTTCTATTTAAAATACGAACCAAAACAGGAATGACAATCAATTGAAGGATGATACCTGGAAGACAAGTAATAAAGCTAGCCATCATAAATACAGATAATGTATATCCTTGTGTACTAAGAATACATGTATTGACAAAACCATTCATAATTCTTCCTGCAAGCATCGCAATGATCAAACTCATATATAGTTTTGTCATTTCATTCTTCATTGAAATATATTGTGTACATAAACCAGCTACTAAACCATATACCGCAAGTTCAATCATCATTTGTGGCAACATCATTGCAGGTGGCATACCTGTTGTCACACTTGAAAGAAATGGTGTAATAATTCCACATGCTAAACCATATGGCCATCCACAAAATAATCCACAAATTAATACAGGAATGTGCATTGGTAAAAATATGCTTCCAGCATTTGGAATCACATGAAATGCCACTGGAAGTAATACACCTAAAGCGATGCATAAAGCGCAAGATACTAGTTTTTTGGTGATACTATTCATCATTAAATACCTCTTCTTCTAAAAAATACTTGGTAAGGATGTATGGACAGATTAAGATTTAACATTGCACATATTGTTTCAAATAATCGATATCTAGAATTAATATTTTTTGATTTACAATCTTAATGACGCCTTCCTTTTTTAGCTCACAAAGAATTCGACTCACACTGTTTCGAGTGGAAATTCCACAAAATCCTGCAATATCATCATTTGTGATTTGAAAATCAATAAGAATACCCACCTCTACTTTTCGACCAAATAAATGGATTAATTGATATAAGAAGGAGCATATTGCACCTGTTTTTCCATTCATCATCATAAGTTGTTGACGAAAAATAGCTTCCGTTAATTTTTCTCGATAATATGCGTTTACATAATCTTGTAATTTTTGATCTTGATTTACATAACTCCAAAATAACACTCGAGGAATTCTATAGAATGTGGCCACATCACTTTCAACACGAACATTAAATGGAGCCGATGTATATTGACTTACTTCATCTTTTAATAAAGAAATAATATCCGGTGTATTGATATAAGAAATGTTGAATTCACGACCATCATGCAGGATGATACTTGTCTTAATTACCCCTTCTTTTAACACATAGGTATCTTGTTGTTCAAGCCCATAATATGCTAAATAGGTGTGTCTTTTTTTCTGTATAATAGGCACATTTTTCTCTTTTAAAAAATTTAATAAGTATTCATTGTCCATATCCGTTCTCCTTTACCAGTTTTGGATTATAACAATACTCCAAACTTTGCGAAACAACAAATGTTAACATGAAATGAGGTTTCACAATTTTTTAATTCGGATTATATTAATTCGGGAAAAAAGGAGAGATAAAAATGTTTGAAATGAATGTGCCTTATGATAAAGGTCAAATGAAAATCAAATTAGAAGATAAAAACTTAGCTGGTGTTTTAGAGGGTAGACAAAGCGATTATAAAACTACACTTTCAGAAAATGAAATTGTAGAACAATCATTGGACAATCCAATTGGTTCAAAAAGTTTAGAAGAACTAGCTAAGGATAAGAAAAATATTGTCATTATTAGCTCAGACCATACGCGTCCTGTGCCTTCAAAAATTATTACACCTATTCTTTTAAGAAGAATTCGTAGTGTATCACCCGATGCACGTATTCGTATTTTAGTTGCGACAGGATTTCATAGACCAAGTACACACGAGGAACTTGTAGCGAAATATGGAGAAGAAATTGTAAAAAATGAAGAAATTGTTATGCACGTATCGACAGATGATTCTTCTATGGTAAAAATCGGACAATTACCAAGTGGAGGCGACTGCATCATTAATAAAGTTGCAGCTGAAGCTGATTTATTGATTTCTGAAGGCTTTATTGAAACCCACTTCTTTGCAGGATTTTCTGGAGGAAGAAAATCAGTGTTGCCAGGTATTGCTTCTTATAAAACAATTATGGCAAATCATAGTGGTGAATTTATCAATGATAAAAAATCACGTCCAGGAAATTTACAGCACAATTTAATCCATGAAGATATGGTTTATGCGGCAAGAACGGCTAAACTTGCCTTTATTGTCAATGTCGTATTGAATGGAAATCATGAGATTATTGGCTCTTTTGCCGGAGACATGGAAAAAGCTCATGAAAAAGGTTGTGATTTTGTACGTTCTTTGGCAAGTGTAAATAAAGTAACTTGTGATATCGCAATCAGTACGAATGGTGGTTATCCTTTGGATCAAAATATTTATCAAGCCATTAAAGGTATGACAGCTGCTGAAGCTACATTAAATCCGGATGGTATTATCATCATGATTGCAGGTTGTCGTGATGGACATGGAGGAATTGGATTCTACCACAATATTGCGGATGTAAAAGATCCAGAAGAATTTGAACAAAAAGCTATTCATACACCTCGCTTAGAAACCGTTCCAGATCAATGGACATCTCAAATCTGTGCACGTATTCTAGCTCATCACAAAGTAATCTTGGTTTCGGATTTAGTAGATCCTCAACTTGTGAAAGATATGCATATGGATTTAGCTACAACTGTAGATGAAGCTTTAGAAAAAGCATTTGAAATAAAAGGAAAAGATGCCAAAGTTGCCGTCATTCCTGATGGTTTGGGTGTCGTTGTAAATATGTAAGGAAGGAAATTTGAATTTATGTTACACAATTTAATTGCGGAATTTTTATCAACAGGACTTATGATCTTATTTGGTGTGGGAGTGCATTGTGATGAAGTTTTGACAAACACAAAATACCACGGAAGCGGACACATTTTTGCGATTACGACATGGGCATTTGGTATAAGCGTTTGTCTATATATCTTTGGTGGCGTATGCATGAATCCTGCCATGGTACTTGCACAATGTGTTTTAGGCATGCTTCCATGGACAAGCTTTATTCCATACGTTATTGCCGAATTTTTAGGCGCACTTTTAGGAGCTTTGATTTGTTATGTGATGTATAAAGATCACTTTACAGAAAGCGAAGGAAATGTAAATCCAATCGCCATTCGCAATATTTTCTCTACGAATCCAAACTGCAGAAATTTGCCAAGAAACTTCTTTGTCGAAACGATTGCCACTACAATTTTCTTGAGTGCCATTTTAGCTGTTGCTACAAAATATGAAACACAATTACCTATTGGAGTAGGTCTTATTGTATGGGCTGTTGGTATGGGTCTTGGAGGAACAACTGGATTTGCGATGAACCAAGCTCGTGATTTAGGACCTCGTTTGGCCTTCCAATTATTACCTATTAAAAATAAAGCAAATAATGATTGGCAATATGGACTATTAGTTCCAGGAATTGCTCCTTTTGTAGGTGCATTACTTGCTGCTTTGTTCTGCCATTTGTTTTTAGGTATTTAATATTAGAAAAGACAGATATTCAAAATCAGACTGAATATCTGTCTTTTTTTATATTTTCTTTTGCGCTTTTAAATCATAAAGGGCAATACCTAAACAGAAGATTTCAGAGACGGTACAACTGATCCAAATTCCATTTTCCTTAAATAATGTTGTACAAACAAATAGAGATAATAAGACAAAGAGAATACCACGAGAAATCGAAAGCACAAAGGCTTTTCTAGGCTCTTCTAAAGCGACCATGTAGCCGCTAGTGATCACGACATGTCCCATAATCAAAAAGACAAAGCTAAATTGGCGTAGGGCTGTAATGGTATTAAAGTAGTTTTCTGTATTTACTGGAATAAAGGCAGTCGTGATATTTGGTGCAAATGCTTCTACAATTAAGAATAATAAAACTCCAGCACAAGAGACTAAAACACGTGCATATTTATGGAAAGTTGAAACGGCTTTTTTATCGCTTCGACCATAGTAGTAGCTAACCAAAGGCTGCGTTCCTTGACTGGTTCCCACCATCACCATCAATACTAAGTTATAGATATACATTAAGACGGTAAAAGTAATAAGTCCATTAGTACCAAGGAGTTGATTGATACGATAGTTAAATACTGTAATCATTATGCCTGGAGAAATTTCAGAAATACAATCGGGAAGTCCTAAAGATAGAATTCTAGAATATTCATGCCAAGGATAGTTTGCCTTTACAAAATGGAAATGCGATTTGTGGCTAAACGCAAAATGATAAAAGAAGAAGCAGAAAGTTACAAGTTGAGATAAGCCTGTAGCTAAGGCAGCACCACTAATTCCCATATTGAAAACTCCCATAAATAATGGGTCAAGAACAAGGTTGGTTCCAGCGCCTAGACAAATACCCATGATAGATTTTTGTGGAAAGCCATCGGCCTTTAAGAGAACTTCAAAACAATAAGAGACAATATAAAAGAAGGAGAAGCAGGATAATACTTTTATGTAGGTATCTGTATAGTTAAATACATCTTCATTGGCTCCCAAAAATTCTGTAATATGATGTGAATTTATAAAAGATAAAATTGCAATGCATAGGGCCACACAAGAAATTGTGATGGTATTCATTGAGAATACTTCATGCATTTTTCTTTCCTCATTTGCGCCACGATAGATCGACATGACAGTACTTGATCCAATCGCAAATAAGACTCCAATGGAGAAGATGGTTGTAACATATGGACTTGCCACATTGATAGAAGCTAATGCCGTATCGCCTTCAAAGTGGGCAACAAATATACCGTCTACTAAAGTATATAGATTAAAGATAACCATCGAACATATGGATGGTATGACAAACTTAAGATATTGTTTCAACATAAAATCACCTATTACAGTGTAAACCTTGGTATAATACTAAGGTCAAGGGTGATGGTATGAAAAAGTATTATAAAATTAATGAAATCGCTAAATTATACAATATTAAAACAGACTCTTTACGATACTATGAAGAAGTAGGATTAATTTGTCCTATGCGCTCAAAATCAAATTATCGATTATATACACTGAATGATATTTATATCTTAAATATTATTCGAGATTGTTTAAAATTAGGGTATGATACATCACAAATCAAGGAATATTTAGACAATCGAAGCGTAAATAATACGATTGCGTTTTTAAAAGAAGAAGAGAAGTTGATTCAAAGACAGATTCAAGAATTGAACACGAAACTACTTTCGATTCAAACTCGAATCATAGATTTAGATCGTACCCAGAATATGGAATTTGATACATGTAAGATTGAAGTATATCCCAAACGATATTGCCGGTATTTAAAAGAAAAAATTGATCAAGATGAAAAGATTGACTTTTTATTAACGAAACTGAGTGAATCGATGGAAGAAGATATTTCTGTACTTGGAAATATGGATTCAGGCAGTGTAGTCGAATATAAAAATAATGCGTATGTGTATACAAGTGTCTTTATTTTAACTCAAGAAGAAAAACATGACTTTATTCTAGATGAAGGCATGTATTGTACATATACGTATTCAGGCCAGTATGATCGTACCAATCAATTGTTTTATAAAATGAAAGATTGGATTCAAGAACACAATTATAAAATCGAAGGACCATTCTTAGAATTTTTATTGATTGATATACATGAAACAAAAAAAGTGGAGGAGTATATTACTTCCATCCACGTTAAGGTTAAACCAAGATGATAAATCCAGATGCAATTGGTTTATATTCTTCAACATCCATTGAATCATAGTATAAATCTCCATTTGAATCTAATACTAGAATTCGATGATTCTTACAAATAGTTGGTAAAGTTTCTAATTGATTCGCAATTTTAAAAACTTGGTTTTCTTCTTTAAAAGTTTGAGAATCATACACTTCGATATCATCCTCACAAATATAGGTGTAGCTAGCACAATAAAGTCTATTGTTTTCAAAATAAGGTTCTACACGATCTCTAGAACCGTTACAAGGCGTGTTTAAATAGCTTTTGGCATGTGTATCATCGATTACTTCAATTGGAAATTCAGATACGACTGGTTCAGATTTATTGCCATGTACAATCAATGACATTGTATCCTCAGTCATATTGAATTCTACACTGCATAACATTTGGTTTGTGACAATATCATAATAAGTTGTATCACACACAATATATTTCTTGTTTAATCTAGATTTCCAGACTGAGTTGAGTTCTTGTTTTTTGGCTTTTTGTGCAAACGCAACCGTACGATTTCTTGTTGTCTTTAAAAGATAATCCCCCTCGAAAAAAATCTGGTTTCCCTTTTCGTTGGTCCATTTGCCATCTGCATAATTTAATAAATCACTCATGATCCAGCCTTTTTCTGTTTTGTCTTGCACAACCATACTTGATTTTATGGTTGTGATTTTTTGTAAGCCAAAGGCATGGGCATAGATACCTGAATAATCTGGATATGTATTTGGTTCTAAATAGGTATTGAATAGGCGCATTAAAGTTGTCGGAACTTCTAATCCACAATCATGTGTTTCACTCAATGCCAATACGGCATTGTATTTAGAAACAATGATCAGTCTTGAACTAAAGAACATACTGTTTCCACCTTTTGCCAGAACTCCATCACCAAAATTATAGTCTGGATCATGGTGTCTGACTAAGTCCCAGCCTAAGCCAAAATCAATGGCGCCTAGATCCGATTCAAGAAATGTAGTGCCCCAGGATTTAGCCATTAAAGCTTTTGACTTTTCACTAATAATAGAATTAGGCTCTAGAAAGAGTTGACCAAATTTGCATAAATCAATCATAGAAGTAGTGATACCACCAGCTCCTTGAATTGGAAAGTATTCTTTTGGTTTCTTACCTTCAGAAACTAAAGGATAATCTGAATGGATTGTATATGTCGTATTTGTGCTATTTGCGCCAATCTTTTCTGTAATATATTTCTTTAAGACATCTTCATAAGGCATATTACGAACTTTTGAAACGACCATTTCAGCGAGTGTAAAACCATCATTACAATATGTACTGTAAGTTCCTGGATCTGCCTTTAGGGTACTGTTTGATAAATAGTTTAATACTTCGCTATAATAGTCAAACTTAGAAGTTGTACTCACACTAAAATGTTTCCATTGCGTACCTGGAAGTCCACTTGAATGGTCTAGGCACATACGTACTGTAATATCTTTATATCTTTCATCTTTCATTGTAAATTCAGGAAGAATATCCGCAACTTTATCTTCGAGTTGAATCAATCCTTCATCCACTAACTGCATAACACATACGGTACAATAGATTTTAGAAATGGAACATACATTAAATGTACAATCCGTCGTGATGGGTTGATTGTTGATTTTGTCGATGACACCTATCGCATCGGCACATACAATTTTTCCATCCTGCATAAAGGCATAGCTACAAGCTGTATAGTCTGGCTTTACCATAGCTTTTAATAATTGAGTAACTTGATTTTCCATATAATTTCTCCTTTTTAAAAGAAAACGAGAAGATAATAAACCTTCTCGCTACTCTGCAACGGTATCAATTAAAATGCTGTGATAGGCATTCACAATATCATCAACCGTTTCTTCAACATTCGCATTGTTGACAGCTACATAAGCAGCGTATTTTTGGTACAATGGGTATCTTTCTTTATGCATTTGTTGAAGGGCTTGTTTAGAACTTGATAAAGGTCTATTTGGATCGGAACTAATTAATTTATCGATATCACGATCAATGAAGATCGTAATTCCATTTAAACGTAAAAAGTCCATATTGACTTTATGTTTAATAACACCACCACCTGTCGCAATGATTTTATTGTTCATCTTACTCGCTTCCATCGCAACTTCTGTTTCAATTGCTCTAAATCCTGCTTCTCCAGATTCTTGGAAGATTTCTGGAATGCTTTTGCCGGCTTTGGCAATGATCATATCGTCTAAGTCGAAAAATTCTTTTCCAAGCTTTTCTTCAAGCATTTTACCAATTGTTGTTTTACCAGCACTTGGCATACCAATTAATACGATGTTACAACGATTTTTCAACATTTCTTTTTTGATTTCATCAATGATGGAATCATCAAAAGACATATTTTCAAAAATTTCAAATGTATATTTGGCCTGCGCAATCAACATCTCCAAACCAACTACACGCTTGATATCGGCTTCTTGAGCTTCAAAACATAAACGTGTAAGAATTGGATTGTATACAACATCCAATACACATTCTAATTTATGAAACCAGCTTACATCAACGGGTGCATTCATAATATTTGGATACATGCCTACTGGACTTGTATTGACGATAATATCTGCATCTAAGTGAGATGTATACATTTCATCATAGCTAATAGCACCACGATTTGCACTTCTTGAAACAATCACAATGTCTTTTGCGTTTTCGTGTTCACAAACGGCTTTAACAGCAGCGCATGCACCACCGTTACCAATAATCAAGACTTTTTTTCCTTCCATATGTACGTTATGTGCTTTAACCATATATAAGAATCCACCAAAGTCAGTGTTGAATCCTTTTAATTTGCCATCTACATTGATGATTGTATTAACAGCACCAATAGCTTTGGCACTTTCATCCATTTCATCTAAGTAAGGAATGACATCCTTTTTATATGGAATAGTCACATTGATTCCTTTGAAATCTTTCTTTTCCATAAATTCTTTGAATTCTTCTTTATTTAATTCTACTAATTGGTAGTCATAATCTTTTACATTCTCAATCTCTGCAATTCTTGTCTGAATTTGTTTGGAGAAACTATGCCCCAAGTGCTCACCTATCAATCCGTATTTCATATCATTTCCTCTTTTCTAGAATAGCACTTTAAATGTGAAAAAAAGCATTTCGAATTAGAAATGCTTTTTGAATGCCCTGAAACTTAAAAATAACCATCGTATACATATGGCTTTTCTCAGGGCTATTTAAAGTAAAAGTAATAATGTCTTGAAGTGTTCATATGCATAGAATACACCATTTCTTTGTGGGTGGCAACCCTAAAATGAAAATAAATGTAAAAAAGCAGAAAATTGTTTCAAAAAAAAGATGTGATACAATTTATCCGAAAGGAGCTAATTATGAATATTGGATTTGTGGCATGTATTATCTTGGCAGTGTTGTTTCTTGTTTTGGAAATCATATTTGCGTTACTAAAAGAAAAAGGGGCATATTTTGTTTCTGGCTTTCGTACACTAAATCATCCTGAAAAGTATGATAAGGCATATATTTCTTTAGATATGCGAAATCAATGCTTTACATATGCATTGATTCTATTCCTAGGAGCTATTCTTTCCTATTTCATATCTGCCATTATCGCTATACCAACCTATGTTCTATGGGGTATTCTTTTCTTTAAGTCTGTACATTTGGATGCAGAAAAGGCATTCGAAAAGTATTTGATTAAGTAAATTAACGCAAAAACATTACTTTTAACGATACTAAAGTTAAAATGAAAATAATAGAGTTAAAAAGGAATGGTGATAACATGAAAACGGATATATTTGGAATGATGTTTTTCAAAATGAGCAAAAAACACACAAAACGAATTATGGGATATGAAGCTACACGCCCATTCTGGCACTTCTTTGATTTAAAAGCCTATATAATCATGGCTTGCATGATGGGTGGAGGAATTGGATTTAGAGCAGCTGGAATCTTTCCGGATATCTTTATTGCCTTCTTTTATTCAGGACTTGGTTGTGCATTAGCTTAAGCTGGCATTACTTTCTTAAGAAACTATATTCAATATGAAAACTAAAAGAAGAGACTTGTGATCTCTTCTTTTAATCAATATTGGAGTTTTGGACAATGAAATTACAGAATGAATGCGCAGCAGGAAGCATATATCTGTTTTTGATGTTTGCTATATAAATGATACGTTTCTTTTGTGGGTTGTTTATCTTTAATTTCTTTAAATGAAAATGGACAGAAGTCGTAGAGCAATGAATCCAGGCAACTATAATGAGGCTAGAACTATCAAAAAAGGAAAGAAGCAGTGGATCTTATCCAATCTATGTGCTAAATGTAGTGCTTGATTGTAGAGTTCACTACTTCAACAGAAAGATAGGAATCCAAAGTTTGAAAATCATGTAGGATTGCTGCATAATGTTGTAAGTAAAGAACCCTCACTGCTTGTGGTGAGGAGTAGTCAGTTGATGCGTATATAAAAAATATGAATAAAGGAGAATAAAAATGAATACAGTAACAATGAAAAATGTTGAATTTGGTGCAGGTGTACCAAAGATTTGTGTTCCTATTTGTGGAAAGAGTAAAGAAGATGTTTTAGAACAAGCTAAAATCATTCTTGATACACCAGCTGATATTATTGAATGGCGTATGGATTGGTTTGAACAAGTTGAAAATACTGCATCTGTAGTAGAAATGGCTAAAGAATTACGTGAAGTATTTAAAGAAACCCCAGTCTTAGCTACTTTTCGTTCTAAAAAAGAAGGTGGAGAATTAGAAGTATCTACTGAATATTATGTGGAATTAAACTGTGCAGTTGCCAAAAGCGGTTATGTAGATGCAGTAGATGTTGAATTATATACAGGAAATAAGGAAGTTGAAACGATTGTAACGACAGCGCATGAAAATGGAGTAAAAGTCATTATGTCAAACCATGACTTCTTTAAAACACCATCAAAAGAAGAAATCATTTCTCGCTTATGCACTATGCAAGAAAAGGGTGCAGACATTCCTAAGATTGCAGTTATGCCTCAATCTAAAAGGGATGTATTGACATTATTGTCTGCCACAAATGAAATGGCAGAAGAACATGCTGATCGTCCAATCATCACAATGTCTATGGCAGCAACTGGCATTATTTCTCGTTTAGCTGGTGAAGTATTTGGTTCTTGTTTGACTTTTGGTGCTGCTAAAAAGGCAAGTGCTCCAGGTCAAATGGGTGTCAATGATCTTAAGACAGTTCTTGAAACTTTACACAAAAGTTTATAATCAATAAGGCAGTTTATAACCTGTCTTTTTTTTTGTTGACATGTGATATCAATATGATATCATTTAGATAGCGGAGGTGCTTATCATGACAGAAAAAGTTTTAAGCAACAAAAAGAATGGCATGGCCATGATGATATTATGGATTGTTTTATATCTTGTAGCATTATTAATGACAATACTAGGTGCAGCTTTCGTTTGGCCTTTATTTATTATTGGTGTTGTATGGCTATGTGTGGGTTGGATTCCGTTTCTTGGGTTAAAGGTGTTAAGACCACAAGAAGCTTTAGTTTTAACATTATTTGGTAAATATGTAGGTACTTTAAAAGATGCTGGATTCTATTATGTCAATCCCTTTTGTCAGGCTGTCAATCCTGCCGCAAAGACAAAACTAAATCAAAGCGGAGATGTGGATGATGGTTCTAAGAAGAGTATTTTTCAAGCACAAAATAATGGAACAGTAGAAATGGCTTCAAAGAAAGTATCTTTGAAAATCATGACTTTAAACAACAATCGCCAAAAAATCAATGATTGTTTAGGAAATCCTGTTGAGATTGGAATTGCCGTGATGTGGCGTGTTACAGATACCGCAAAAGCTGTATTTAATGTAGATAACTATAAGGAATATCTTTCTTTACAATGCGATAGTGCATTAAGAAATATTGTTCGTATTTATCCTTATGATGTCGCTGAAAATGTAGATACAACAGGAGATGGTATTGCCGATGAGGGAAGTCTTAGAGGTTCAAGTGAAGTGGTTGCTTCTAGAATTCGTGATGAAATTCAATGTAAAGTAAAAGATGCAGGTCTTGAAATTATTGAGGCAAGAATTACATATTTGGCATATGCACCAGAAATTGCAGCCGTTATGCTTCAAAGACAACAGGCAAGTGCCATTATTGATGCACGAAAGATGATTGTGGATGGAGCTGTTGGCATGGTTGAAATGGCATTGGATCGTTTAAATGAAAATGGGGTTGTAGAATTGGATGAAGAAAGGAAAGCGGCTATGGTTTCTAACTTGTTAGTCGTACTTTGTGGAAACCATGATGCGCAGCCAGTTGTAAATTCTGGCAGTTTGTATTAATGGAAAAGAAACAGATTCCTTTGCGTCTTTCAAAAAAATTGTATGATCAAATCGCTTCATGGGCAGAAGATGATTTTCGCAGTGTTAATGGACAAATTGAATACTTGTTGACAGAGTGTGTGAAACAAAGAAAAAAGAATGGCAAATACGTCAGTGATACGATGGATGAGCCAATTGAATTAGATATTAAGTAAGAGAGTGTAGAAATACATTCTTTTATTTTTGGAAAAAATAAAAGCTTTTAAAGGTTAAAACTGAAAAACTTAGTAACTTAAGGTACTTTTAAAGGTTAAATTTTGAAGACTTGGTTAATTGAATAGTCATTTTGTCTAAGTTGTACATTGTAATGTATATGCAAAAAACATAAAATACTCTAAAAATAGGAGGTAAATTTATTTATGTATACAAACAATTATTCAAACTCAGTTAGCACAAATTCATTATATAAAGTATACAGTTGGATGATGGTAGGCCTTGGAATTACGGCAATCACTTCGGCCTTGTTGTATGCTTCAGGCATATTCATGCTTATTATTCAGATTCCCATGATTTCACTATTATTATTCATAGTACAAATTTCGTTAACGATTTCAATGGGACGTCAATTATCACGTAATACACCCGCTTCCACAATGAAGACGATGTTTATTGTGTATTCACTTACAATGGGAATCAATATGACATCTTTGGCTTATGTATATAGTGCTGGACAGATTGCAGCTGCCTTTGGCATTAGCGCAATTTACTTTGCATGTTTAGCCATTATTGGAAAGACGACTAAAATGGATCTTAGTAAAGTGGGAAACATTTGTTTGATTGGTTTGATTGCGATGATCTTTAGTCAATTTTTCTTCATGCTATTTAGAGTTGGCATGGATGTACGCTTATGGAGCGTGATTGGACTCTTATTATTTACCGGACTTACAGCTTGGGACATACAAAAAATGAATTATATGTTGAATGGCTATGAAGATGAAAAGATATCGATTTATATGGCGTTACAGCTATATTTAGATTTCTTGAATATCTTCTTATACATTTTGCGATTATTAGGACGTAGAGATGATTAGTTTCATCTCTATTTTTTTATGGTTGACAATGTAAACTAATATTGTATACTTTAATAGTTCACATAATGAACTAAAGGAGTATATATGAAAGTATTAAAGAAAATAGGAATTACTATATTATGTTTATTATTGATTTGTGGAATAGGAATTGTTTGTCTGTTTCACAAGGAATATAGCTCATTAAAATCATTAAAAAAAATCGATGCTTATCCAATGTATACAATGGATTATAGTGCGGATTATGGATTGGATGAGTTTTTAGAAAAAGGCGCAAGCAATGATAAAGAGCTTGTCGAATTTGTGGTGAATCACGTAATGAAGGGGTTACCATTAAGCATAAATATTCCAGATTTAGGTTGTTCTACATTTATTGCACAAAATAAAGATTCAGGATATCTGTTTGGGCGCAACTTTGATATGGATTATTCGCCAAGTGTATTAGTGAAGACGAAACCTAAAAATGGGTATGCCTCTGTATCCATGGTGAATTTAGGTTTTGTTGGGTATAATGAAAAACATTTACCAGATACACTAAAAGATTCATTAGTAACTTTGGCAGCCCCTTATGCACCACTAGATGGAATGAATGAAAAAGGATTAGCGGTTGGCGTATTGTTGATTGATACAAAACCAACAAATCAGAATACAAAAAAGGTGGATATCACAACAACAACAGCGATTCGTTTAATGCTTGATAAGGCCAAAAATGTGGATGAAGCATTAGAATTATTATCATCTTATGACATGCATTCAAGTGCGAATAGTTGTTATCACTTCCAAATTTGTGATGCTTCTGGAAAGAGTGTTGTTGTAGAATATGTGGATGATGAAATGAAGGTTGTATATCCAGACAAGAATTATCAGTGTGCTACAAATTTTTTATTGACTCAACCCGATGCAGAATTTAATTTTGGCCAAGACCGCTACCAAATTATTGATGAAAAATTAAGTTCCACAAATGGAAAACTATCCAAACATGAGGCTATGCAACTTTTATCCGATTGTTCGCAAGAAGCGCATAAAAACAAACAGGGAAAAATATCAAAGACACAATGGTCTTGTGTATATGATTTAAAGAATAAAAAGGTAACGATTTGTGTGAATGAAAATTATGATGCGAAATACACAATTTCTGTGCTAGAATAAAATTATGAAAAAGAATGAACAAGTATTAGAAGCATGGCTTCAAATGACAACTGTTATCAATAATGAAAGAATCACTCCAGATCTTCCTTACAATGAGTCGATGATTTGTCGTTATTTATATCAAAATCAAGATTTAAATGTAACCGCAACGGATTTATGCAACTATATGCGCATGCAAAAATCGCAGATGAATCGTACGCTTACAAGTATGGAAAAAAAACAATTGATTACACGTATTCGTAGTGAGGATGACAATCGAAAAATCTATGTTTCATTAAATGATTCGATGATTAAAATCTATAAGAAACAACATGAAAAGATTTTAAAAATTGTAGATGAATTGTTTGAAAAGATTGGTTATGAAAGACAACCTGAAGTGATTGAACTGTTTGATTTGATTACACAAACCGCAAAAGAAATGCTGTAAAGATAAGCTGGATACCCAGCTTTTTCTTTTGTTTCATAAAGCCTTCTTTTTTGATAGAATAAAGATGGCGTTTGGGGAGGTTTATATGAAAAAAACAAATTATGTAAAAGATGTATTGGTTGTATTATTAGGAAATTTTATGGTGGCAGTATCCGTTGCTTTTTTTGTTTTACCAAATAATACATTAACTGGAGGCGTAGCCGGTGTGGCAGTGGCATTAAAACCGTTGTTGCCATTTATTCCATCGGTATGGTTGATCAACATATTGATGATTGGACTTTATATTGTGGGAGCCGTTTTTTTAGGGAAGGCATTCGCATTGAAATCATTAATTTCAACATTTAGTTATTCGTTTTTCGTTTCTTTGTTGACGTATGTGACAACTTTATTTCCAAAAGATACATTTGTGATGCAACCCATGTTGGCAAGTATTTATTGTGGGTTGATTTCAGGTATTGGCTTAGGACTCTGTTTTAGAGTAAACGCAAGTACAGGAGGAATGGATATTCCTGCATTATTGATTCATAAATTTACGCATATTTCTTCTGGAAATTCCGTAATGATCATTGATGCTTTAACTGTATTATTGGGAATGTCTACATATGGTGTAGAACCAGCTTTGATTGGAGTTTTATCTGTATTCACATCTGGTTTTGCGATTGATAAAACGATTTTGATTGGTTCAAGTACAGCTATTAACTGTATGGTAATTTCGGACCAATGGGTTGAAATTAAAAATCATGTGTTAGATAACATGAAGCGTGGAGTTACAGTTTTAGAAGGTAAGGGTGGATATACAAACGAATCCAAACCTGTATTGATGATTGTTATTCCACAAAAAATGTATTCGAATTTAGAACATGAAATCATGAAGGTGGATCCAAGAGCGTTTATTATCGTGAATAGTGTTCATGAAGTCGATGGCGAAGGATTTACTTATGAATTGGAGGATTTAAAGTGACGACAAAATTAGTGATTTGTGACATTGATGCGACATTAGTGAATGAAAAGAAAGAATTGACACCTAGAACGAAGAAAGATTTAATTCAACTTCATGAAAAAGGGATTTATTTTGGCATTGCATCTGGTCGTCCGGCAGATGAATTAAAACGCAATAAAGAGTATTGGGATTTACCTTTTGACTTTGATTTTGTGGTAGGGATGAATGGCGCAGAACTTTGGGATGGAGTGCATCAAAAATTCTACAGCTATTTCATGATGAAAAAGGAATGGCTAAAAGAAACCATGGAAATCATGAAAGTTGTCAAATGTAATCCAATGATATATTGGGATGGAAAGATTCGTTGTGTTCATATTGATGATTGGATGATTCATTCGGCTTCGACATCTCATAAAGAATTGGAAGTTGTAAAATTAGAAGATTTCTATGCACATGAAAATGCAAAAATCATGTTTCGTATGAAAGAAGAGGATATGCCTAAGGCAGAAACTTGGGTAAAAGAACATCCAAATCCTTATTATCATGGTTTTAAAACACAATCCACACTACTTGAATTTTGTGATAAAAGAATCAATAAGGGGTATGGACTTAAAAAAATATGTGAACTCAATGATTTAGATATAAAGGATGTCATGGCCTTTGGAGATACATCCAATGATAATGACATGTTAAAAGTAGCGGGTTGTGGTGTTTGTATGATCAATGGTACGGATGATACAAAAGCTTGTGCTAATGCCATCACAAAACAGGATAATGATCATGATGGCTTAGCTATTTATCTAGAAGAAAGTGGGATTCTATGCTAAAAGTATGCGTAATTGGAGGGGGTCCATCCGGATTGATGGCTGCCTATACGGCAAGTTTAGAAGGACATCAAGTAGAATTGTTTGAGAAGAATAAACAATTGGGTAAGAAATTACAACTCACAGGTCATGGGCGTTGTAATGTGACAAACAATTGTTCAAAAGATGAATTTTTTAAGCATGTTGTGCACAATGAAAAATTCTTGTATAGTTCTTTTTCACAATTTTCGAATTTGGATATGATCAAATTTTTAAAATCCAATGGTTTACCTACCATTGAAGAAGATCATGGACGTATGTTTCCTGGTTCAAATTCAAGTCAAGACGTTGTCTTATTGTTTGTAGACCTATTACGCAAAAATAATGTCATCCTACATATGAATGAGGCTTGTACAAATGTAGTTGTTGAAGAGGATCGAGTTGTTGGAATCAAAACGGATAAAGGAACATATTCATTTGATGTAGTCATTGTCGCAACGGGAGGAAAATCATTTGTATCCACAGGAAGTAGTGGAGATGGATATAAATGGGCTCAAAATTTGGATATTAAAGTAAGTGATTTGTATCCTGGATTAGTCGCTTTACGCACTAAGGAAGACTTTGATTTGGCTGGACTTTCATTGTCTAATGTTGGAATTCAAATAAAGAAAGGTAAAAAAGTTCTTTATAAAGAATGTGGTGATATTTTATTTACCCATGAAGGTTTAAGTGGACCTGCAATTTTGGCCATGTCAAGCTATGTCATTAATTCAAAACCCGAACGAATTATTTTAGATTTAATTTGTGATAAATCAATCGATGAAGTAGACATGCTTTTGTTGGAACGAATGAATCATTCTTCGAATAAAAAATTGAGCCATATTTTAGAAACAATGATTCCTAAGCGATTGGTTCAATATGTTATGAATCGATTATATATTGATGATTCTTTAAAAGCCAATGAAACCACAAAAGCACAAAGAAGAAGTATTAGTGAATTATTAAAGTGCTTAAGTTTTGAAATCGCAAATTTTGCAGGTTTTGATCAAGCTATGATTACTGTGGGTGGAATCAAGACCAATCAAATTCAACCTCAGACAATGGAAGCTAAGAAAATTAAAGGTTTAAAATTTGTTGGAGAAGTTTTAGATTTGGATGCACAAACAGGTGGATACAATCTACAAATCGCATGGACAACAGGATATGTTGCGGGAAGCACAATAAAAGAAGGGGCCAATTAAAGTCCCTTCTTAAATTTTGATGCAGGAATATGACAATAAGCACCTGGATTTTTGTCTAGATATTTTTGATGATATTCTTCGGCATTAAAAAAGTTTTTCATAGGCTCTACTTCAACAGCTAGAGGTGAATCATATTTCTTTTGGATTTCGTTGTATTTAGATTGAATGGTTTCTAAATCTGCTTTTTCCACATAATAAATACCTGTACGATAGGAAATACCGATATCTTCACCTTGTTGATTGACGGATACCGGATCAATGATATCAAAGTATAAGTCTAATATTTTAGATAATGAAATCATTTTGTCATCATATTGAATTTCTAATGTTTCTGCATGACCTGTAAGCCCTGCTTTAACATCTTTATATTCGGGATTTTGCGTTTTACCATTCGCATATCCAACAATTGTTTTTAAGATGCCATCAAATTGATCAAAATAGTGTTGTACACCCCAGAAACAGCCACCCGCTAAATATATTGTTTTTATCATTTTAATTTATAATATTTTCCTTTCGAATCCTTTTTATATCGACCTACTTTTTTTGCGTAATCACTTTCGATCCATTTTGAAAGTTTACACTTCTTTTGTTTATTCGCTAAGATAGGCATTAGATATTTGCTCAAATCATCAATCGATGCATAGCGTGTATTGATTTTAGGATATTTTTTTAAAGCTTCTAAAACCTCTTCATCACTCGCCTCATTTGGCTTTTGATTTGTTTGTGGCGGTTGTTTTTTTGCTTTTTGAACTTGTTTTGGCTGTTCTTCTTTTAATGGCAATAAGAATGGGTCTCTTGTTTGTAAAATTTCGATGTCGATGTCTTTACCTTGAAACATTAAAGCTTGTTTAATACCATGAAATCCTTGATCATTTGTGACAAGAAGAATTTTTTTAGGTATAACATTGGCGACAACTTGACCAAGAAGTGTAGCACAATAGATGTCCGCAAAATTCTTTTGACTTTGGTGTGTATTGAAACAATAGGAATTAGGAAAATCTTTGGCAATCGTAAAGATTTGTTGCCATGCTTTTTGTCCTATTTTTTCAAAGTTTCCAAAGAAAAAGAAAACGCTAGGACTTGTGGCGTTCAGTGTATTAATATCGAATTGTTGGACATTTTCGCAATCAATACAATAGAGTGTACAGTCTTCAAAATTATCGATTTGTATATTTTGAGGTGAAAAACTCATGCATTGAGAAAAAGTTCCAATTGAAAAATTAAGTTGTGACATTTCATTCATCCTTTCATAAATAATTATAGCACAACATGGTATTCTTTCCTTTTATTTGTTATAATAAACTTCAAAGGGGGAGTTTTAGTGGCTTATTATCACATCTTAAAAGAACGTCGTACAAATCTAAAACTTTCCATTCAGGATGTTTCAAATCAGACGCGTTTAGCGCCTCAATATATACAAGCTATCGAAGAACATAACTTAGATGTTTTTTCGGATGATTTTTCTTTTGTTCGTTATTTTGTACATGCATATTGTGATGCCATTGGTGTAAATTGGCAAGCAATCGCTGATGAAGTGGACATGGATATTAATGAAGTGGCTCATCAAAAAGATATGGCTTTGACAATGGCACAAAGACGAATGGTAGAGCAGATGGCAAGTGTTCAAAAAAAGAAAAAGAAGTCATCGACAAAAAAGAAAAAATCTTGGTTTCAAAAACATGTAAGTCGAACAAGTTCTTCTTTGAGTACAAATCAATCGCAATTGATTAAAGTGCTTGTCCTGATTGGAATTGCAGGTTTATGCGTTTTATCTGTCATTAATTTTGGGCTTCGTGCCATTTCAAATCAGAAACTTCAAACGCAAGAGGCTTTGCGTCAAGAACAGCTTTCAAAAAAGGAACAGGAAACCAATAAATTGGCAAATCAACGTCAAAAGGCAAAGGAAGCAGCCGCTTTAGTTGTCGAAAAAATAAGTGATGAAACCAATGCATATCAGCTTTCAAATATACAATCGGATGTAAAAAAATTAGATTTAAGTATTACTTTACCGACTAAGTCAAAGATCACTGTGACAAAAGATGGTGAAACAATCAATGATGATACAAAAGTATATACGGGTACATTTACGCAGTCTCTAGAATTATCCGAGAATTGTACTTTTGAAATTAGTATTGAAACATATTCGGATAACTCGATTACTATTGATGGAAAAGAGATTTCTTTTGATAAAACAGATTGGCAAGAAGGCCAACCAGCTGTTATAACTTTACAGGTTGGAAAAGGAAATCAAAAAGAGACTGAAGAATATTCACAATATGATAGTGACTATGATTATGGTTACTCAGATGAATATTATGGACAAGAGGGGGATTATACATATGACCAAAATGAATATACCGAACAGACTAACGATTATTAGAATATTATTAGTACCGGTAGTTGTAGCTGTATATTTGTGTATGGATCCTACTCTTTGCGTAATTGATGAAACAAGCGGCTTAGCCCTTCGAGATGTGATTGCGTTTGTGATCTTTGCGGTTGCGAGTATTACCGATTTCTTTGATGGAATGTTGGCAAGAAAGAACAATTGGATTACTTCATTTGGAAAATTTGCCGATCCAATCGCAGATAAGATGTTAGTCAATACAGTATTGATCTTGATGGTTTATTTTCATCAGGCCAATGTGATTGCCGTATTATTGATGATCGCAAGAGACTTGATCGTAGATGGGTTAAGAATGAGTGCTGCAAATTCTGGTGAAGTTGTGAGTGCAGGAATTTTTGGAAAGCTAAAAACTGTACTACAAATGTTTGCGCTTGTGTTCTTATTGTTGAAAGATTGGCCATTTGTCTATATGGGTATTTGTATGGATCAAATTTTGTTGTGGGCAGCAACAGCGGCTTCTTTATATAGTGGATTGATTTATTTCAATCAATTAAAAAAATATGTTTTGGAGACGATGTAATGAATGATGCAAGACAACTAGTTTCTTTATGTACAGAAAATCATTTAACCATTTCTAGCTGTGAAAGTTTAACGGCTGGATTATTTACGAGTACGATTGCCTCCATACCTGGGGCAAGTGCCATATTAAAAGGTGGCTTAGTGACTTATTTTACACCAATGAAAAGTGTATTGGCTCATGTGGATGTGGACTTAATTCAAAAATATGGTGTAATCAGTGAAGAGTGTGCGTATGCGATGGCTAAAAATACAAGACAAATTATGGATGTGGATTATTGTATTTCTTTTACAGGAAATGCTGGACCGGATGCTTGGGAAGAAAAACCAGCGGGAAGAGTATATTGTGCAATCGCATCAAAAAAAGCTATTCAAGTGTATGGTTTTCAATGTACAGGTTTGTCTAGAAATGATGTTAGAGAACATGTTGTTATGCAAATGATAGATATATTGATACAAATAATTCAAAAGGAGAATTTATGCCAAAAGAAAAAGTAGAAACAAATAAAGATAAACTTTTAAGTGATGTTTTAAATGAAATCGAAAGGGAATATGGTAAAGGTTCTGTCATGAAACTTGGGGATCGAGCGGCTGTTGACATTGAACCTATTCCTTCAGGAAGTTTACTTTTAGATGATGCCTTGGGTATTGGTGGATACCCAAAAGGAAGAATTATTGAAATTTTCGGTCCGGAATCCAGTGGTAAAACAACACTTGCGTTACATGCCGTTGCTGAAGTTCAAAAAAAGGGTGGTCGAGCAGCCTTTATTGATGCTGAAAATGCGATCGATCCTGTATACGCAAAAAATCTAGGTGTTAATATTGATGAATTAATTTTGTCTCAACCAGATTCAGGTGAACAAGGATTGGATATTATGTTGATGCTTGTAGAGAGTGGAGCTGTTGATTTGGTTGTTGTAGATAGTGTGGCAGCTTTAGTTCCACAAGCCGAATTAGATGGGGAAATGGGTGATAATCAAGTTGGATTACAAGCTCGTATGATGTCTAAGGCTATGCGTAAGCTTGCCGGAGCAATGAACCAAAATGATTGTACAGCTATTTTTATCAACCAGCTTCGTGAAAAAGTCGGCGTTATTTATGGAAATCCAGAAACAACACCGGGTGGGCGAGCTTTGAAATTCTACTCATCTGTTCGTGTAGATATTCGTAAGGCAGATGCCATTAAAAATGGTACGGATATTGTAGGAAATAAAGTAAAAGTTAAAATTGTTAAAAATAAGGTAGCTCCTCCATTTAAATCGGCTGTACTTGAAATTATGTACGGAGAAGGAATCTCTTATATTAGTGAACTATTAGATTTATGTGTTGATGCCAATATTGTAAAAAAGGCAGGGGCATGGTTCAGCTATGAAGGAGAAAAAATTGGACAGGGAAAAGAGGCTGCCAAAGCTTACATCAAGGCAAATCCAGAATTCAAATCAATGCTTGAAGAGAAATTAAAGGAGTTTAGAACAAACAAAGATGTTGAAGAATAAGAGTTCTGCGTAGAACTCTTATTTTCATTTAGAGGTATATATTATATGGCACGTTTAGAAAATAAGAATTATAAATCCATTCAAAAAAGTGAATTAAATAATCCGGTTGTATTTGTGGTGGACATGATAAAGGGGTTTGTGAATATAGGCCCACTTCATGATGAAGCCATTGGCAATGTGGAAAAGAATATTGAAAATCTTTTGATAAATTTAGAATGCAACAATGTTTTTGTGTGTGATTCACATCCTCCAAAGACGCGTGAATTCAATTCGTTTCCAGCACATTGTGTAATTGGAAGTGAAGAATCTGAAATAGTTGATTCTTTAAAGCCGTTTGTGAAACATGTCATCAAGAAGAACAGTACGAATACGTTTATGGCACCTGAATTTGAAGAGTTTTTAAATTCAGATTTGAAATATTATCGTGATATAATTGTGACAGGTTGTTGTACAGATCTTTGTGTGCTTCATTTTGTGTTAAGTTTAAATACTTGGTTCAATGAACACAATATGAATGAATATCGTATTATCGTGGTTGAAAACTGTACAGAAACCTATCATATACCAGAAGTACATGAAGCTACATTCTTTAATGATGTCGCATTTAGAATGATGGAAATGAATGGCATTCAAGTTGTTTCTGAAGTAAGGGAGTAAGATTAAAAAAATGAAAGATAAGAGAAATTTAAGTTTAGTCATGGACTTTTATGAACTAACAATGAGTCAATGTTATTTTAATGATAATAAAGACAAAGAAGTCGTATTTGACTTATTTTATCGTAAAAATCCGGATGACGGGGGATATTGTGTATTTGCAGGTTTAGAACAGGTTGTGGATTATGTTTCAAATTTGCATTTTGAAAAAGAAGATATTGATTATTTACGCTCATTAAATCAATTTAGTGAAGAATTTTTAGAATATTTATCAACCATTCGTTTTACAGGTGATATTTATGCGATTCCAGAAGGAACACCGGTATTTCCTCATGAACCATTGGTTCGTGTAAAAGCACCAATTATTGAAGCACAACTTGTAGAAACGGCGTTACTATTGGCTATTAATCACCAAACTTTGATTGCGACAAAATCACGTCGTATTGTACAAGCTAGTGAAGGAAGAGCGGTTATGGAATTTGGTGCACGACGTGCTCATAACTTTGATGCAGCTATTCTAGGAGCTAGAGCAGCTTATATTGCAGGATGTGCAGGAAGTGCTACAACATATTCTGGTAAAGAATTTGGTGTACCAGTACTAGGAACAATGGCGCACTCATTTGTTCAAAGTTTCGATACCGAATATGATGCGTTTATGTATTATGCCAAAACATATCCAAACGCATGTACTTTATTGATTGATACATATTCTACTTTAAAATCAGGTATTGTGAATGCCATTAAAGTAGCTAAGGATTATCTAGAACCCAATGGATACCGTTTAAAAGGTGTTCGTATTGATAGTGGAGATATGGCATATCTTTCTAAAAAAGTTCGTAAGATGTTAGATGAAGCGGGTATGGAAGATTGTAAGATTGTTGTATCCAATTCATTAGATGAATATGTCATTGAATCTTTGATTCATCAACAAGGTGCTAAAATTGATTCGTTTGGTGTTGGTGAAAACTTGATTTGTTCAAAAAATTCACCAGTATTTGGTGGTGTTTATAAAATGGTGGCGATTGAAAAAGATGGTCAAGTAATCCCAAAAATCAAAATCAGTGATAATGTTGAAAAAGTGACAAATCCAGGTATGAAGAATTTAAATCGTATTATGGATAAAGAAACAGGTATGGCTATTGCCGATTTATTGACATTAGAAGATGAAGTCATTGATACAATGCAAGATTTAACAATCTATCATCCAATGTCACGTTGGAAATACAAAGTGATTCCAGCTAATACATATACAGTACGTGATATGTTAGTGCCAATCTTTAAAGATGGAAAGCTTGTTTATGATTTACCAACTCTAGAAGAAATTCGTGCATATAGTGAAAAGGAACTTGCTACAATTTGGGATGAAATCAAACGTTTTGTATATCCACAAGAATATTATGTTGACTTAAGTGAAAAGTTATTGAATCTTAAGCTAGAAATGTTGAAGAAATATAAATAAAAAGAAACCGTCGCTTGACGGTTTTTGTGTTAAATACAGCTTTCAAAGAATGCACGCATATCCTTGGCTAATAGATCAAAGCTTTCTTTACCAAGATAAGCCATGTGTCCACTTGGATATTCACCGATTGTAACTCGATTTTGATCTAGATTGGAATGGGTTGCCAAATATCTGGCATTTCCAGCAGTAGTACATAAATCATATAGACCTGAGGCAAAGAAGACTTTCATCTGTTTGTTTCTTCGCATGCATCCAGCTAAGGATTGAGCAGGACTTGTTTTGAATTCACGATTCCATGTCATATTTACATCAAAGACTAAGCCTTTTGAGATACGATCACTTGTGATATTTAATTCTTGACGCATCAATCCATAGGCAGTCTGGAAAGCAGGTGTATATTGTCCCATAGCTGGGTCATCCGCAATGACATTGGCTTCCATGATTTCTGGATCATCATTCCATGCATAACGCCCGTCATAGAATCCCAAAGCTAAACCTTTATCTTCTAATAGTTTATGCGCAAAGCCTTTCTGCATATCCATATGTAAATGGTGTCTTAACCAATAGGTTTGATCAATACCTGAATAATAGGCTAATTTATCTGCGATTTCTTCTTTGTTCGGGCAGGCATCTCCTAAAAATAAAGCTGTGACATATTCAGTGGATGCGAATGTAAAGGCTTCATCAATAAAGTCCTTTTGTGAAATATTTTCCTTTGGGTTATGGAAATAATTTGTGGCAGCCATTGTGATTAAGTCTGTAGCACTTGCTTCAACAGGAAGCTTTTCAATAAAGTAACTTCCAAGTAAGAAGATACCACTCACACTAATGCCCATCGTATCGGCTTTTTCAGGACCTGCACCCATAAGTTCTCCTGCAAGTAAGGCACTTCTTGCGGTACCATAGCTTTCACCAGCTAGTAAGACTGGGGAATTTCTACGATTATAGCGAGCTAAGAATTGTTCAATGAATTTAGAAACACTACGAACATCGCCATGTGTTTCATAAAATTCTTTTCTTGCCTTTTCTTGAATTAAACGACCTAGTCCAGTTCCAACGGGGTCAATAAAGACTAAATCACATAAGTCTAATAAACAATGTGGATTGTCTTCTAATTCAAAAGGTGGAACTGTAGGAAGGTTTAGTTCATCATCTAATTTTACAATTCTAGGACCAAACAATCCCATGTGAAGCCAAAGACTTGCACATCCTGGACCGCCATTATAAATAAATAAGATGGGACGTTTTGAATTGTCTTGAATATCACTTCTAAAATAGGCATAACTAAATATGGATGCGATTGGATTGTTTTCTTCATCCACGAAGAAATTGTCTTCACAAATTGTATGATAAGGAATGGTTGTTCCTTGAATTTGTAGGCTTCCATCTGCCTCATATTTTGATTTTTCTAAGTTTTCTTGAATACGCATTACTTTACCTCACACTTTTTAATAAAGACATTGAAAATATCTTGCATCTCACCATATTTATGGGACAAGGCTTCTGGATGAAACTGTACGGCATAAATAGGTAGAGACTCATGTTCAATGGCTTCAATAATTCCATCTGGTGCTTTAGCTACAACTTTAAAGTGTGGTGCTAAATCCTTGATGGCTTGATGATGAAAACTATTCACATAAGCTTCATCACTTAAGCTAGGATATAAAAAACTATCCTTTTCAATATGGATTTTATGACTTGGATTTTCTCTTTTTTCTTGTTGCGCATGTTTGATTACACTTCTTTTACAATACGACAAATCTTGATATAGAGATCCTTTAAAATAGACATTCAACATCTGTATGCCACGACAGATTCCAAAAATAGGAATCTGTTTTTCATTGGCATATTTTAATACTCGCATTTCATAATAATCACGATCTAAGCTTGAATTACCTTGTAAAGGTTCTGGATTTTCATTATAAATCATAGGATTTACATCGATTCCACCTGTCACAATCAATCCATCTAATAGATTAACTTGAGCTTGAATTGTATCATAGTCATTTGTGATTGGAAGAATGATTGGACAGCCACCGGCACGAATGACACTATTAATATAGGCTTCATTGATAAACTGTTTTGGAAGATTTTCTTTATCCAATTCATTACAAGTTAGACCAATAATAGGCCTATGCATTTTGATCCTCTAAAAGAGAGATTTCAATTTTTTCGGTTTCTTTTATGATATATTTACCTGGAATGGCTTCATCCACATATTCCATTTCACCATTTTGATTATCAAATGGATCATTTGGCAAGAAGTTTTTAGCTGGTACAAAAGCACCTTGGAATTTTGATGAGCATGGTGTTCTAAATGGATCTAAATGTCCAAAATAGAAATCTTGTCTTTCCAAGTTTTTAGCACGATAGGATCCACCACCAAATGAACAATCCGCATATAACCATCCATATGGAGCTACATAGAATCGTGCCCAGTCATGATTACCAATGGTTTCAGGCGTTGTATAAAGTCCAGCTTGCCAAGTGGCAGGAATGCCCGCAATACGACATAGAGTAATAAATGTCAATGCTTGTAAACCACAATCTCCCTTTAATCCTGTTGTGATATATTCTGGAATACAAGGTAAAGTCGCATAAGCACGTACATATGAATAGGTCACATGTGTTGTGATATAGTTATAAATCAATTTCGCTTTTAATAATGGATTTGTTTCTTCACCAATGATTTCTTTAACTAGATCCTTTAAGTAATCTGTAAATACAACATGTGGCGCATATTCTTCAAGACAAGTATCTGGATGTTCATCTGTTACAATACTTGGGTCTAATTCTTCATAGTGCATGTGATTGATAAATTCATATTCTACACTGAATTCTTCACCTTTTTCATATGGCTTTTCAATATATACACATCTTTGATCTACACTGTTATCATTGACTTGACCTTCATGAGATGTATTTAATAATTTAAAATCTTCAACCTGCGCATATTCTTTCGGAATAGGAAGCCATACACGAATTGTTTTTCCTGGCTTTTCAAATGCAGGATCCACCTTCAAGCTTGTCTTGACATGAATCTTGCAGTAAACATCCTTTTCTTCCTTCATCTTATGCATTACATCATCTAATAAAGTACTTGCAGCACCATCTTTTTCAATTAAACGATCTTTATAAGCTTTACGCACTTTAATTAGGTTTTCAAAGAAATTGTCTTTTAAATACATTTTTCCCTCAATGAAAATCCATTCAAACGCATTGTCTTTGAATAATTCATCAAATTCTTCATCTTTAAAATCGGAAATTTTAGACTTTAATAATTCGATAGCATCTTCTTTTGAATACGTAAAATTTTCAGGAAGACGAGAAATCAATTCTTTTTCTAATTCTAAACGCTCCTTTAATTTGGTAGGAATATCTTTTTGAAGACGCAAATCAATCATTTCCTGCATCAGTTTAAATTGCCCGTTCCATTTTAATTTCATTAAATCTTCTGGAAGTGGCGTGTTCAATGTTGTCATGTTCATAATAGTTCACCTCATTTTGATTATACGCTATTATGAAAATTATTACATAAAAAAATGAAACTTATTGAAATAAGTTTCGAATTAATTCTTCCTGAGAGTATTTTTCCTGCATTTCTTTATCTACACTCATTAAAATAGGAGGTAGTTTTCTAAATGATTTGTAGTACTGCAAAATTAAAGATAATGCGAAAAAAGGTTCCCATTCAATAAGTGTCATATTGTCTTTTGGTTCTAAAATAAATCCATCTTTTAAGACTTTACAATTTAAGGCGTATTCCAATTCATTGCCATAGTTCACGTTTAACATTTCTTCATCAAAAGAAAGAATGGGACTTAAATTGTCTAAAGGAGCATTCATACTATATTGATATGTATGTTTATCAATCTGTTTCATTACTAACGTTTTATATTTCATGATTCTATTGTAGCTTATAATATATTTTGTTTCTGTTAAATATTATTAACATGGTATAATTCTATAGGTGATAAAAATATGACATTTGAACAAATGAATTTAGATCAAAATATTATACAAGCCTTACATACATTAGGATATGAACAACCATTGCCCGTACAAGAACAAGTCATTCCCAATATTCTTTCGGGGAAAGATTGTATTGTTAAATCAAGAACAGGAAGTGGTAAAACGGCATCTTTTGCGATTCCTATCATTCAAAATCTAGAAATTGATGAAAGAAGTCCACAAGCGTTGGTACTTACTCCCACTCGAGAACTAGCTTTACAGATTCAACAAGATTTTGATCGTATTGGAACTTTTAAAAAAATCAAGACACTACCTATATTTGGTAAGCAGCCATTTAAGTTTCAAAAGGAAGATTTGAAACAAAGATGTCATGTAGTGATTGGTACGCCAGGAAGAGTTTTAGATCATCTTCAACAAGGAACACTCGATCCATCAAAAATTAAATATGTAGTATTGGATGAAGCGGATGAAATGTTGAATATGAACTTTTTAGATGAGGTGCAAGCTATTTTAAAATACATGCCAAAAAAACATGTAACTTGTTTATTTAGTGCAACCTATCCTGCAGTGATTCAAAGAATGAGTAAGAAATATTTGTATAAACCAGCTAAAATTGATCTAACGAGTACAAATAAACCAAATATTCTAGAAGAAGCCTATCACGTCAATGAAGAACACAAAGAATTGTTCCTTCTTCATTTATTGGCATTAAAGAAACCAGAATCCTGCATGATCTTTTGTAAGACGCAGGCAAGAGTGGATGAAGTCTATGAATGTTTAGAAAAGAATCAAGTTAGTGTCGATAAAATTCATGGTGGTATGATGCAAGAAGAAAGATTATCACATATGCGACGCTTTAAAAAAGGAAAGGTGCGTATTTTAGTTTGTACCGATGTCGCAAGTCGAGGAATCGATGTTTTTAAAGTGGAGATGATCATTAACTACGATATGCCTAGTCCCGTAGAAACATATACACATCGTATTGGACGTAGTGGTAGAGTCGATGAACAAGGCTTAGCTATAAGTTTAGTGAATGAATATGATGGAGTTCGAAAAGAAAAACTAGAGGAATATCTAAGCTATAACTTGCCATTTAAAGATGAGGGTGAAGTTTATTTAAGTGATTTGGATGTTTTAGATTCATTAAAAGAATCCAATCGTGTGGTGGTCGATAAATCAAAAGATTTAAGAAAGGGTATTACTAAAATCTATTTGAATGGAGGAAAGAATAAGAAAATTCGTCCTGGCGATATTGTAGGGGCTATCTGTGAAATTGATGGTGTTACGGTCGATGACATTGGTGTGATTCAAGTACAAGATCATCAATCATATGTAGATATCTTGAATGATAAGGGAAAACTTGTATTAAAGAATTTAAAGACAATTAAAGGCAAAACGTTGCGTATTCAAAAGGCAAAAAATGGATTTGGTCATTAGATCAGATCCATTTTATTGTACATTACTAAAATACGTGATTTGTACAGAAATAGGGAATGAACTTTAATAGAAGTAAATAATAAAGGTGATTGTTAGTATACGTATATGTAATGAATCTTTTTCTATGGTTTATAAATATTGTGTTTGTCTTAATATTGAAATGTTATAACAATTGATTTATAATAGAATTGAATGTTATAACAATTAAACAGGAGGCAATTATGGAAATTAAAGACGCAAAAGTATTTCATGATTATTTAAATGGTGTAATTGAAGGTGAAGATGTTAAAAAGAGTACAAAATTGTATTCGAATGCTAAAACATTCTATTCTAGTGTGGATCCAAGTATTTCAGATGATCAAATTATGTATGAAGTGTATTCCTATGAACATGATGGTTTGTGTTATGGATTGACTGTGATGCAGCCAGTATGCGTGAATGGGGAATGTAATGTAACACGTGGACATTTCCATGAGAATTTAGATTGTGATGAAATCTATTGTGGTATGGGTGGTGAAGGTCTTCTTTTATTGATGGATGAAGATTATCATTGTCATGCAGAAAAAGTAAAATGTGGAAGTGTACACTATATTGATGGGCACTTGGCACATCGCCTTGTGAATACAGGAAATAGTGAATTAAAAGTGCAATGTATGTGGCCAAGTCATGCGGGTCATGATTATAAGCGTGTAGAGGATCATCCTTTTACAGTAAGAGTGTTTAAGAAAAATGGTGAATTGAAAGTGGAGGAAGAATGAGTTATCTAAATTTCAAATCGGAATATGATCGTTTTCCTAAGACGACAATAAAGAATCATAAAGCGTTTCGTGGATATGATGAAATCTATTGTGAATTAAATAAGAAAATAGATGATTCTTCTGTAGTTGTCTTTGATTATTATCCGGGTGTAGATGAAAAGGAAGTCTATGAATTAATTAAACGATTCAATTTTTCTTTAGAAATCAATATGCATGATATCTTTAAAGATGGCAAAACCATGACTGAACAAATGAAATATAATCTTACGGATGATCGTGTGTTTGGCAAGATGTATTATGGTAATCTTGTGGATTTTATAGATGAAGATAAGCTAGAAGAAGCTCGAAACAAAATTAAAGAACATAAAGAATCTGTCATTGTATATGGAGTGGGTGCTGGTTTAGTAAGTCATGGTGATGTGTATGTTTACTTTGATATGGCTAGATGGGAAATTCAACTACGCTATCGTAAAGGGATGGCTAACTATAATGCGACAAACTTTGATGAAGATATCTTAAAGAAATATAAGCGTGGCTATTTTATTGAATGGCGTATAGCGGATAAGCATAAGGCTGAGCGTTTTGATTGTTTTGATTATGTGGTGGATACAAATGTTGCGAATGATCCAAAAATGATTTCAAGATATACATTTACAGAAAGTTTAAAACAATTAGCTCAAAAACCATTTCGTACAGTACCATACTTTGATCCAGGTGTATGGGGCGGTCAATGGATGAAGGAAGTTTGTAACTTAGATGTGAATCAGCCAAATTATGCATGGAGTTTTGATGGTGTGCCTGAAGAAAACAGCATTCTATTTGATTATGATGGAATTACATTTGAGTTACCAGCTATGGATTTAGTGTTGTATCAACCAAAAGAATTATTGGGAGAACAAGTGTATTCTCGTTTTGGTGCAGAATTTCCAATTCGTTTTGACTTTCTAGATACGATGGAAGGACAAAACTTATCTTTGCAGGTGCATCCATTAACGGAATATATTAAAAAGAATTTTGGCATGAGTTATACACAAGATGAGAGTTATTATATTTTAGATGCCAAAGAAGATGCCCATGTTTATTTAGGTCTAAAAGAAGGCATTCAACCCAATGAAATGATTTCGGATTTAGAGTCTGCGCAACGTGGTGAAATTGTATTTGATGCGGATAAATATATCAATAAGTTTCCGGCAAAGAAACATGATCATTTCTTGATTCCAGCAGGAACTTGTCATTGTTCCGGAAAGAATGCGATGGTATTAGAAATTAGTGCAACACCTTATATTTTTACGTTTAAATTGTGGGACTGGCAAAGACTTGGCTTAGATGGACTTCCTCGACCTATCAATATTGAACATGGAAAACATGTTATTCAATGGGATCGTACGACAAAATGGGTCAAAGAAAACTTGGTCAATGCGACTTATAACGTAAAAGAAGAAGGAAATGATTGCAAGATCGAACATACGGGTTTACATGAATTAGAATTTATTGAAACTAGAAGATATACAATCAAAGAGAATTCATCGCATAAAACACATGGAACAGTGAATATGTTGAATTTAGTCGATGGAAAGAGTGCATTAATTGAAGGGGATTTTGAACCTTTTATTGTGCATTATGCAGAAACATTTATTATTCCTGCAAGTATTAAGGAGTATTCAATCAAGCCATATGGTTGTGATGAAGTGAAAGTATTAAAGGCATATGTACGATCTTAAAAAACTTCCGAAAGGGCGTTTTTGTATGTCGAAATAAAAAACCTGAGAAATCTCAGGTCGTCTTAGCTTTTTAAGGCATCTAATTCTTCTTGGGTTAACGCTCTAAATTCACCTAATGGTAAATCATTTAGTTTTAAAGGACCAAACTCAATACGTTGAAGATAGGTAACAGTGCAGTTTGCCTTCTCAAACATTCTTTTGACTTGGTGGAATTTTCCTTCATGAATCGTTAGATAGGCTTTGTTTGTATCTAAAATTTCTAGTTTTGAAGGGGCTGAAGTAAATTCTTCAAATTCCATAGGTTGATTAAAGAAGTCTACGGCATTTTCTGGTAGAGTCCCATCAAATTCAACATAATATTTTTTATCTACATGTTTTTTAGGAGATAATACTTCATGGGTTAACTTTCCATCATTGCTGATGAGTAACAAGCCTTCTGTATCTACGTCAAGTCTTCCCACAGGATATAGATCGTGTCTTTGACTTTGAATAAGTTCCATGACAGTCGGATAGAGCATATCTTCTGTGGCGCTCACATAGCCTTGTGGTTTATTCAAAATGTAATATTCGAATTCTACATAGTTAACGGGTTCATCATCCACAAAAACCTTATCATCTTCTTTTACGTTATAGTCTGCCTTTTTTATCGTTACATCATTAATGGTTACCCAGCCGTTTTTAATTAATTTTTTAACGTCATTTCTTGTGCCAAATCCCATGTGAGATAAATATTTGTCAAGTCTCATTGATAACGCCATCCTTTCGCATATTTATTTTTTAATGAGCCTTTAGAAAGTTTCGCAAAACCTAAAGGGAAGTTATTTACGCAAACAAGTGTCCATCCAGATGTTTTTGAATCCAAATCTTTCACATCTAGAGTTTCACCTTTTAAGTATTTAATAACACGCTCATCTTCAATGGAAAAGTTTAATACATTTTTAAATTGTTCAGGACAAAGGGCAAGGGCAAGACTTTGGCTTGGTTCAAAATGTTTACCTTTTAATTGACCTAATAATAAGCCAGATCTTAAGACGCGATAGCCTTTATAAGCTTGAAAATCACTGTTTAACCAGATGACCTTGTCCTTTTTGACTTTAATGGTACCCTTATTTAATTTAACCAATCGTAAAAAATCAGTAACACAATCATCAAGCTTATCGCTTGGCTCCAGTTTTATTTTTTTATGTTTTGTTTCTCCATCTTTGACAAGTAAAGCGACAAAGTGACCTTCTCCCTTGATTTTATGTGGATATAAACGAACACATTCCTCCATGTTTACACCTGGCATCATACCATCGATTTTATTAATAGGAACAAGATGTAAGTCGGGATGTTTGTCTAATACATCTTGAATGACTTCTTCATTTTCATGAATCGAAAAAGTACAAGTGGAATATACGATGGATCCACCAGGCTTTAACATAGAGATGGCTGCATTTAAAATATTTTTTTGAATCGGAGGATAGAATGTATCATCCTTTTCAATCCAACTTTTAATTAAATCTGGTTCTTTACGAAACATTCCTTCACCACTACATGGGGCATCCACTAGAATCTTATCAAATGTTTCTGGGTAGTGTTGTTCCATATTTGTCAAATCTTCACTGGTTACCCAGGCGTTGTCACAACCAAATAATTCGATGTTCTTTAAGAGGCCTTGGCATCTTGAAGAACTGATATCATTTGAAATTAAAAGTCCAGTATGATTGAGTTTTGTGGCAAGCTTTGTGCTTTTTCCACCTGGAGCTGCACACGTATCTAATACAATATCATTTTCGTTAATTGGAAGCACTTGTGCTGGTAACATAGCACTTGGTTCTTGAAGATAGTAAAGGCCTGCATAATAGTAGGGGTGTTTACTAGGTTTATCTTCACTTGAATAATAGAAGCCATCATTTGTCCAAGGGATGGGTTTTAGTTTAAAGGGAGAAATCTTTAAGAATTCTTCAACAGAAATTTTTAGTGTATTGACTCTTAAACCATAATATCTATCATGATCAAAACTTTGTAGATAGTCTTCATATTCATCTTGAAGAAGTCTTTTCATTTGTTCTTTAAATTTAACTGGAAGTTCCATTATAGATCAAAGGCCTTTCCTAAAGCTTGAACCGCTTTAACTTTGTCTTTCTTTTCAATCGTTAATGAAATGGAGATTTCACTTGATGTGATCATATAATATTTAATATTGTTTTCACTTAAGATGTTTAATACTTTACTCGCAATACCGGAATGCGTAGAAATTCCTAGACCAACTAATGATAGTTTGATATATCCAAGCATTTGATGTACAGGATATTCTTTTGAAGCATTTTCCATAATTTGATTACTTTGTTCTTCGGAACAATATAAAGTAAAGTTGGCTAGGCCTTCATCATCTAGTTGTTGTGAAATTGTATCAAGGTTGATATTTAAATCGGAAATCATTTTAAATAGTTTTCCTAAATAAACACCATCGTTAGGTAAGTGCATAAAGCGCATGATCGCATAGTCGTCTTTTACACTTAAACCTGTAATTGGCATATCTTCTAATTCTTTATGCATAATCCAAGTTCCTTTCTCTAAATCTGTTTCCAATGCTTTTCCTAAGAAAAGGGGAACATTATATTTACTAGCAAGTTCGACGCTTCGAGTTTCTAATACTCCAGCACCTAAACAGGCCATCTGCATCATTTCTTCATAAGAAATCGATTTTAGCTTTTTAGCACGCGTATATAATCGTGGATCAATTGTGTAGACGCCTGCAACATCTGTAAAGATATGGCATTGATAGTTTAGTTTTGCGGCAATCGCAACGGCTGTTGTATCACTTCCACCACGACCTAAAGTAGTGATATCTCCATATTCGGTAGCGCCTTGAAAGCCAGCTACGACAACAACTTTTCCTTGGTCCAAATGAGATTGAATTGTGGTTGTATCAATATCTTTGATCAAAGCACGAGAATGGTGCTTGCTAGTAAGAAAACCTGCTTGATAGCCAGTTAAACTGATCGCCTCCACACCTAGCGCATTCATCGCAATCGCAAGAAGTGTAATTGTTTGTTGCTCACCCGTAGATAATAAAGAATCCAATTCTCGTTTGTTTGGATTGTTTGTGACACTATGAGCTAATTCTATTAATTTATTTGTGGTTTTTCCCATGGCACTGGCAACAATGACTAGATTGTGACCTTGTTCTTTCATGTGTTTGGCATGAAGCGCAATGGCTTGAATCTGTTCGATAGTTCCAACGCTGGTTCCACCATATTTTTCAACTATATTCATAATCTATTTTCTCCAACTACACTATTTTAACATATAAAAAGCTGTCTTAGACAGCTTTTGTTCCATTAATATATACATTTTTAATTGTATTATTCAAATCAATCAAACTTTTTGTACAAATAATAAAGTCAGCATCTTTACCAGTTTTAATAGAACCAACTCGATTGTCTAAATGTAAGATTTTAGCTGGATTGATTGTGATAGCCTTGATTGCTTCATTTTCAGGTAGTCCTGCTTTATGGGCTAGGGCTGCATTTAATGGCAGATATTGTTGGGGATTGAATGGGGAATCGGTTGTGATCGCAAATAAGATGCCTTTTTCATACATTTTATTTGGTGTTTCAAATGAATCGTTGGCACATTCAAACTTATCTTTGTGACAAAGACTTGGTCCACAAATACATGGAAAACCACTTTCTTTGATTTGGTCTAGAATCACTTGTGAATCGGTCGCATGATCTAGAGTGATTTCAATATCATATTCTTTTGCGATACGAATGGCTGTCAACATATCATCGGCTCTATGAGCATGACACTTTAATGGGATTTCTTTTTTGATGACTGGAATCATGGCTTCAAGCTTTTGATCATAGTCTACATCTTTGCCTGCTTCTTTTTTCATCATGTATTCTTTTGTCTTAGCTAGAGTTTCTCTAAGTAATGCACTGATCTGCATACGTGTATCAATATTTTTTCCTTTGTAACAATTCTTTGGGTTTTCGCCAAAGGCTGCTTTCATCGCAATTGGATTTTGAATGGTCATTTCATCAATACAATTTCCTTTTGTTTTATACGCAAAGAAAGTTCCACCGATCACATTAGCACTACCAGGTCCTGCAGCTACTGTTGTGATACCGGCTTCTAATGCAGCTTGTACAGTTTCATCCATTGGATTACATCCATCAATACCACGCATGTTGGGTGTGATTGGATTTGTGATTTCATTTAAATCATTGCCTTCAAAGCCGATAGCCGTTTCTTCCATACCCAAATGACAATGGGCTTCAACCATGCCTGGATATACATTGAATCCTGTAAGATCTTGTGTATCTTCATTGTTTTTAGGACTTAAATTCTTTCCAATCTCTGTAAATATTCCTTTATTCACTCTAAAATCACCAACGAATGGTTCTTGTTCCATCGTATAAATAGTGGCGTTTTAAAAAGCATTAAGCGGCCTTCTTTCCATCTACATATACTGCCGTAATTTCATTTTGAGTGTCTAGAATGTTCTTTGTACAAACGACAAAGTCAGCATCTTTACCAACTTTAATAGATCCAACACGATTATCTAAGCCTAAAATTTTAGCTGGATTGATTGTGATGGCTTTAATGGCTTCATATTCTGGAAGACCTGCTTTAGCGGCTAGAGCAGCACTTAAAGATAGATATTGTTGAGGAATAACCGGAGAGTCGGTAATGATAGAGAATAAGATACCTGCTTTATATAGTTCGTTTGGTGTTTCAAAAGACATATTCGCAAGTTCAAATTTTGATTTGTGAGTCAATGCAGGTCCACAAATACATGGAAAACCACTTTCTTTGATTTGAGGAAGAATACATCTTGCATCCGTTACATGATCTAATGTAATTTTGATGTTTTCTTCTTTTGCGATACGAATAGCAGTTAAGATATCATCGGCTCTATGAGCATGACACTTTAATGGAAGTTCTCTTTTAACAACAGGAATCATGGCTTCTAGTTTTTGATCATAAGCTACATCTTTACCTGCTTCTTTTTTAGCTAAGTATTCCTTTGCCTTTTCCAATGTTTCTCTTAATAATGCACTGATCTGCATACGCGTATCAATTTTCTTATCTTTATAACAACGCTTAGGATTTTCACCAAAGGCAGCCTTCATAGCTAAAGGATTTTGAATTGTCATTTCATCAATACAATTTCCTTTTGTCTTATACGCAAAGAATGTTCCACCTAGAACGTTAGCACTTCCAGGACCAGCAGCAACGGTAGTAACACCACCTTTTAATGCGGATTCAATGGTTTCATCCATTGGATTACATCCATCAATACCACGCATGTTTGGTGTGATTGGATCTGTGATTTCATTGACATCATCACCTTCAAAGCGAATGGCTGTTTCTTCCATACCTAAATGGCAATGACTTTCAACTAAACCAGGAAATACAAAGAGACCATTTAAATCTTGTACATCTTCACCCTTATTAGCTGTTAAATTTGTTCCTACTTCGGTAAATACACCTTTATCGATTTTAAAATCTCCTACAAAAGGTTCTTGTTCCATTGTGTAAATGGTTGCGTTTTTAAATAACATTATGCTTCCTTCTTTCCATTGACATATACTGTCTTAATTTCATTTTGTGTATCTAATATATTTTTAGTGCAAACGACAAAGTCTGCATCTTTACCAACTTTAATAGATCCAATGCGATCATCTAACTTTAAAATCTTAGCTGGATTGATTGTGATGGCCTTAATAGCTTCATATTCTGGTAGTCCTGCCTTATGAGCTAGAGCTGCACTTAAGGATAAGTATTGTTCGGGTACGACAGGAGAGTCTGTGATAATACAGAATGGAATACCGGCTTTATAGAATTCGTTGGCTGTTTCAAAAGACATATTTTTTACTTCATATTTTGACTTATGTCCTAAACAAGGTCCTAGAATACATGGAAAACCACTTTCTTTGATTTGTGGAATAATGCTTCTTCCATCTGTCACATGATCTAAAGTGACTTCAATATCATATTCTTTCGCAATACGAATAACTGTTAAGATATCGTCGGCTCTATGGCAATGACATTTTAATGGCATTTGTTTTTTTATGACTGGAATCATGGCTTCTAGTTTTTGATCATAGTCTACATCTTTACCCGATTCTTTTTTCTGAATGTATTCTTTTGTCTTAGCAAGAGTTTCTCTAAGTAGAGCACTGATTTGCATACGCGTATCAATTTTCTTACCCTTATAACAACGCTTAGGATTTTCACCAAAGGCAGCCTTCATTGCCAAAGGATTTTGAATTGTCATTTCATCAATACAATGACCTGCAGTTTTATACGCAAAGAAAGTTCCGCCAATGACGTTTGCACTACCAGGTCCTGCAGCTACGGTTGTAACTCCTGATTTTAAAGCTTCTTCAATCGTTTCATCCATTGGATTACATCCATCAATTCCACGAATGTTTGGTGTGATTGGATCTGTTACTTCATTTCCATCTTCCCCTTCAAAACCAATGGAAGAACATACCATACCTAGATGGCTATGAGCATCAATGAGTCCTGGAAATACGTAGAGTCCATTTAAATCTTGTACTTCTTCATCTTTTGGATTTAAATCTTTTCCGATTTCTGTAAATACACCTTTATCGATTCTAAAATCCCCTACAAAAGGGTCTTGTTCCATTGTATAAATTGTTGCATTTTTAAATAACATTACACAGCCTTCTTTCCATCGATATAAACGGATTGAATTTCATTTTGTGTATCAAGAATATTTTTAGTACAAATAATAAAGTCGGCGTCTTTACCAACTTTAATCGAACCGATTCGATTATCTAATTTTAAAATCTTAGCTGGATTGATCGTGATGGCTTTGATCGCTTCATATTCATCCATACCTTCTTTTGCGGCAAGAGCGGCACATAAAGATAAATATTGTTCTGGAATAACTGGAGAATCGGTTGTGATGGAAACTAGAATTCCAGCTTTATTTAGTACGCCTGGTGTTTTAAAGGATTTTGATTTTAATTCAAATTTTGTCTTATGACCAAAACTTGGTCCACAAATACATGGAAAACCACTTTCTTTGATCTGTTCAACAATACATCTTGCATCCGTCGCATGATCTAGAGTGACTTCAATATCATACTCTTTCGCAATACGAATGACAGTCAAAATATCATCGGCTCTATGGGCATGACACTTTAATGGAAGTTCTTTTTTGACAACAGGAATCATGGCTTCTAATTTTTGATCATAGTCTACATCTTTACCAGCTTCTTTTTTAGCTAGGTATTCCTTTGTCTTTTCTAATGTTTCTCTTAATAATGCACTGATTTGCATACGCGTATCAATTTTCTTACCTTGATAACAACGCTTAGGATTTTCTCCGAATGCAGCCTTCATCGCAATTGGATTTTCAATTGTCATTTCATCAATACAATTTCCTTTTGTCTTATACGCAAAGAAAGTTCCACCAAGTACGTTAGCACTACCAGGACCAGCTGCAACGGTAGTAACACCACCTTTTAATGCAAGTTCTACGGTTTCATCCATTGGATTACATCCATCAATACCTCGCATATTTGGTGTGATTGGGTCTGTGATTTCGTTGACATCATCACCTTCAAAGCGAATGGCTGTTTCTTCCATGCCTAAGTGGCAATGACTTTCAACTAAACCAGGAAATACAAAGAGTCCATTTAAATCTTGTACTTCTTCATCTTTTGGATTTAAATCTTTTCCTACTTCTGTAAATACACCCTTATCGATTCTAAAATCTCCTACAAAAGGGTCTTGTTCCATTGTATAAATGGTTGCGTTTTTGAATAACATATAATCACCTCTACGAGGTATTGTAACATGCCTTGAAAAAAATTACATATTAAATGTAAAAAATTGAAATTTGTCTTTCCGCATTGCATTTTATATAATGATTTAGGTGAATTTATGAAAAAAGTAAAAAGAAAAGTGAACAGAAAAAGAATTATAATTGTAGTGCTGATTCCGCTTATTTGTATCGCATTATTGATTGCGAATTTTACTAGTATTCGATTGAGTATTAAAGGATATCATAAAGAGGATAAAAAGGTTGTATTAAAATTAGAAAAAGATGATATCAAAGATATCTTGGACTATGATCAAATTATTGATATTTCGAAGTGGAATAAAGTAAAAAATGATTCGCACTATTTATTGTATGACAAGTATTACAGGGCTTCTAAAGAGAGTGTAAAGAAAGTTGTTTATTATATTGATTCTTACTATGAAAGAATGGAAGACTTAAATTATTTGGGCTATACAACGGATGTGTTATTTAATAATTCGGATATATATACCATTTCAAATTTGGATACATTGATTTCAGCAAGTGTACCTTATAAAAAGGCAAAGAAATATTTGGCGATTAAAGGTGCACAAATCAAAGATATCAAGGAATATGTGGATTCTGGATTAAAGCCTTTAAAAGCAGTATTAACCGTATCTTATCCAGGTATTGATTCAAGTAAGCGTGATGATCGTACATATACAATTGAGGATCCTGCAAATATGTTGGTTTTAATTAAAAATGGTTTTAGTGTACCAAGCGATTATGTACCAAGCGATTTAAGAGATGTGAATATTCCATATGAAAGTGAAGTTGGACAATTAAGGGATGAAGCGGCAACTGCGCTTGAAAATATGTATAAGGATGGTTTGAAAAAAGGTTATAGTATTGCGATCAAGAGTTCATATCGTTCTTATGAAACACAATTAGCTGTTTATAATGAATATTTTGCGATGTATGATGCGGCTTATGCGGCAAGCTTAGTTTCGACTCCAGGATCAAGTGAACACCAATGCGGATTGAGTGTGGATCTAACAAGTCAAAGTGTATTGGATGGAGAATATGGAACGTTTGGAGAATCACCAGACTATGATTGGGTTGAAGAAAATGCCTATAAATATGGATTCATTTTGCGTTTCCCAGAAAATGCAGGAGATAGAACGGGCGCTACTAATGAGCCATGGCACTTTAGATATGTAGGAAAAGAAGCAGCTAAAGAAATTCATGATAAAGGATGGATCTTAGAGGATTATATTGAACATCATGGATTTGCATATAATTTGCGTTTGAATTGACGAATATAAAGGAATTAGTTTAAACTAACTATGGTGATAATTATGTGGTTAGGATTACTAATTCCTTTTTTTGGCACAACTTTAGGTTCAGCAGTTGTGTATTTTATGGAAAATAAAAATAATGAACTATTATCTAGATGTTTTTCAGGTATTGCCTCTGGTGTCATGATAGCCGCAAGTATTTGGTCCTTATTGATTCCGGCAATCGAACAAGAAAAGAATATTTTGATCATTGTACTTGGTATATTCTTAGGTGCTTTATTACTACTTGTTTTAGATTGTATTGTTCCTCATATGCATCCTGGAACAAATGATGAAGAGGGAAAAGAAACACATCTTAAGAAAACGACAAAGCTAGTTTTTGCGGTTACTTTGCATAATATTCCAGAAGGTATGGCCGTTGGTGTGGTATTGGCGCAAGCTTTAAACACACAAAATTTGTATTCCGCTTTAGCTTTATCCATTGGGATTGCGATACAAAACTTTCCCGAAGGCGCTATTTTATCTTTACCCTTAAAGAGCAATGGATATTCAAAACATAAGGCATTTTTGATTGGTGCATTATCTGGTATTGTAGAACCAATATTTGGCTATGTCACAATCCTATTTTCAAATTGGATTTTACAATGTTTACCGTTTTGTTTAAGTTTTGCGGCAGGAGCCATGTTGTTTGTGGTGATTGAAGAACTGGTTCCTGAAATGGCTCAAGGAAAACATTCGAATCTTCCAACAATTTCTTTCTTGTTCGGATTTTGTGTGATGATGGTATTGGATGTGATTTTAGGATAAGCTTTCATTTTTTTCAGAAAAGAGTTAAAATTATCTTACATGATGTAGAAGACCAATATGGAATTCTGCATTTTCTTTTGGGAAGGGTGAAGGCGTTGGAAAGCACAGATTTATTAAAGGGAAGCATATGGAAATCAATATTGATATTTTCTTTACCATTATTGGTTGGAAATTTATTTCAACAATTATACAATACGGTCGATTCGTATGTGGTAGGAAACTTTGTCAGTTCACATGCCCTGGCCGCCGTAGGACAATCGACTTCCATCATTAATATGTTAGTTGGATTCTTTATGGGATTATCAACGGGTGCTGGTGTTGTGATTGCACAATATTTTGGAGCCAAAGAAACAAAAAAGATGCAGGATTCCATTCATACATCTTTAGCTTTAACTTTAGTTTTATGTGTCTTATTCACAATATTGGGTATTGCTCTATCTAAACCCATCTTAGTTATGATTGGTTCTCCTAAAGAAGTTTTACCTTTGGCCGTGATCTATCTTCAAATTTATTTTGCGGGTGTGTCCTTTTCATTAATTTATAATATGGGAGCCGGAATTTTAAGAGCTTTGGGCGATAGTAAAAATCCGTTGATTTACTTAGTCGTATCGAGTTTAGTCAATATTGTATTAGACTTTGTGTTTGTGATCTACTTTCATTTAGGTGTTGCCGGTGTTGGTATTGCGACAACACTTGCACAGCTTGTTTCTGCCATTCTAGTCATGCATGAATTGATGCATACAGATAAAGAGTATAAGGTATATATTTCTAAGATTCGTTTTTCAAAGCCCATTCTATCAAGAATTATTTCAATTGGAATTCCGGCAGCCCTACAAAATAGTATTGTTTCTTTTTCCAATGTGATTGTTCAATCGTATATTTCTAAATTTGGTTCAGCAGCTGTTGCAGGATATAGTACAACAACGAAGTTGGATGGTTTCTTGCAGCTTCCAATTCAAAGCTTCTCGATGGCTATCACAACGTTTGTGGGACAGAACTATGGAGCTCAAAACTATAAGCGTGTAAGAAAAGGTTTATATACAACACTATTGATGTGTGAAATAATCATCGCATTAGGAGCCTTCTTGATTTATACAAATGGAGAGTTCTTAGTCGGATTATTCTCACAAGATAAAGATGTGATTGTAGCTGGTGTGACTATGATTTCTGTCTTTGCGCCAGGCTATATCTTCCTTCCTTTATCCCATATCACTGCAGGTGCCCTAAGGGGTGTTGGTTTATCGAAAATACCAATGTATTCAATGATTTTATGTTTCGTTATTTTAAGACAAGTCTATTTATTTGTGGCAACACAATTTAGTTCAGAATTAATTACTGTATTCTTAGGTTGGCCATTGACATGGATTGTAAATGCAGCACTATTGATGGGGTATTATCATATATATTCAAAAAAACTAGTAAGAGGCGATATTTATTAATCGTCTCTTTTTTTATACCCTTGAATAGTAAATTCTAAATGGGTATAATGGGTATAACAGATGGTAGGTGAAGAATTATGGATAATGAGAAAATAATAGAGCGTGTTGCTGAAATTGAGCGTGAGATAGCTGTTTTGCCGGCTGGTGGCGTTTCTAAAAAGAACGTACATGGTAAAGTTTATTACTATCATAGAATCACTCAGAATGGCAAGCGAATGGAAAAATATGTAAAAGCTGAAGATGTTGATGAACTTAAATCGAATATTGAGAAAAGAAAAAAATTAGAAAAGGAATTAAAAAAATTAAAACAATATATGCCTAAAGAAAAAAATCTTGATTTTAAGACAAAGGTGATTGTTGGTAATAGACTCAAATCTTTAGTTTCTATTACACGAAACTATAAAAAAAGAGAATGTATTCAAATGCTTAGAGATTATATCTTCAAAGATATAGACGATAAAGTATTCATATTATATGGATTAAGACGAACTGGAAAAACCACATTGATTCGTCAGATTATTTTAGAATTGTCTGAATCTGATTTTAATAAAGCTGCGTTTATTCAAGTTACATCAAAAGATTCTTTATCCGATATTGATGAAGACTTAAGATTGTTAGAAAAAAATGGATATAAATATGTATTTTTGGATGAAATGACATTGATGGAAGATTTCATTGAAGGCTCCGCTTTATTTTCGGATATTTATGCAAGTAGTGGAATGAAAATTGTTCTTTCTGGAACGGATTCGCTTGGTTTCGCGTTTTCTAAAGAAGAACAATTATATGATCGATGTATTATGCTACATACTACATTTATACCCTATAGAGAATTTGAAAATGTACTTGGTATATATGGGATTGATGAGTATATACGTTATGGAGGGACAATGAGTCTTGGTGGAATCAATTATAATGCGAGCACACCATTTTCAAATATTAAGGATACAGAAGAGTATATTAATACTTCGATTGCGAAGAATATCCAACATTCTTTAAAGATGTACCAATATGGGGGTCATTTTCGTCAGCTTTTAGATTTATATGAAAAAGGAGAGCTTACGAATGTGATTAATCGAGTAGTAGAAGATATGAATCATAGATTTACAAAAAGTGTTGTGGAAAGAATCACTGCCAATAATTTGTTGGGGGATAGAGTGGACTCATTAAATCTAGATAAGGTGACTCTGGGAATAAAGAATATGCTTGATATTTTAAATAAGGAAGAACAAAGTGTTGATATTAGTGATGTGCATATGACTCAAATTAAAGAGTATCTGGCGATATTGGACTTAATAAAAGAAATAGATTTAGAATATTTACCAGAAGTAAACCAGAAGAGTAAAATTATAGTGGTTACACAGCCTGGTTTAAGATATGCACAAGCCGAAGCTATTGTTGAAAATCTTCTTTTAGATGAAAAGTTCCAAGAGTTAGATATCCAAAAAAGGACACGTATTTTAGAACGTTTACTTAGTGAAATTCGTGGCAAAATGATGGAGGATATAGTTCTTTTGGAAACAAAACTCGCAAAAAAAGATAAACATGTCTTTAAATTGCAATTTCCAATTGGTGAGTTTGATATGGTTGTACAAGATCTGAAAACATTATCATGTGAAATATATGAAATAAAATACAGTAAGGAACGAGCATGTGAACAATATCGACATATAAATGATGAAGAAAAGTGTGCGATGACGACACATCGATATGGCAATATTACCGGAAGGTATGTGATTTATCGTGGAGAAAATACAGAGATGGATACGATTCAGTATTTAAACGTTGAAGATTATTTAAAAAGTTTGTAGGAATCAAATTGAGACGATATTTATGAATCGTCTCCTTTTTTTGTATACCAAAACATGATATAATGGGTATACCAATTATATAGGGAGAAAAGAGTATGGATAAGGATAATATATATGTACTTCGCGACATAGATTGTTTTATGTCGGTTACAGAAGCGATTCGTGAACAAGGTTTAACTTTAGAAAATCGTATTATTGAAAAGAAAGTGATTGAATCCAATTACTATTTGTCGAAACAATTAAATGTGCCGTTGGCTACTAAACTCTTCTATTTATGTCGAGTTCGATATGTAGAAGGGATCGCCCAATCCATTGAAAAAACGTATATTGAATATTCGAAGGTGGAAGGACTTGAAGAATATGATCTTGGGAATACATCGTTTTATGGGCTTTTATTAAGGGAATATGGTATACAGGTTTATGAAACACAAGAAGAATTATTATTGGTGGAGGCAAAAAGGGAAGAAAAAAGATTATTAGGATTAGAAGGAAAATGCGAGATTTTATTAAATCGTGGAACTTCTTATGTTTCAAAAAATGATCATGAGCCTTTTGAATATTTTGAAATGTCAAGTCTACCAAGCTTTTATAGATATAGGAGTGTGTCAGAAATATGAGTGAAAAACCAATCTATGTACAACTGATGGACAGCATCAAAAAGAAAATTCAGGATGGACAACTTCAAGTCGGAGATCGTTTAGTGAGTGAAAGAGAGATGTCCGAACAATATGGAATCAATCGAATGACGGTGCGAAATGCATTAAAAAAACTACAAGAAGAAGGGGTTATTAAAACAAAAAGAGGCAGTGGAAACTATGTTGCGAAAGTTCCATATGTTGAAGAAAAACTAGAATTAGGTCGTGCCGGTGTTTATTCATTGAGTGCGCAGATTCGTCAAAAGGGAATGAAATCGAGTCGTAAAACACTATCTTTGACAAAGATAAAGCCTAAAGATAAATTAAAGGAAGTTTTTCCAAATGAAGATCATATATATGAAATTATTCGTTTATCTTATATCAATGATGAGCCTTATGCATTGCAGAAGGTATATATTCCTTGTTCTAAATTCGAGGATGCAGAGCGTTTTGATTTTGAGAGCTTTTCATTATATGACTATATGGATGATTTAGGACATCGACCTAGAACTATGGTTTCTTATTTGCGCATTGATTCTTTGCCGATAGAGTATCGAAAATATATGGATATTGAAAGAAATGTATTTATTTTTGATTATCATGGCTATGATGAGAATCGTGAATTGGTGGAGTATACAATTTCATATCATAATCCAAAGTATTCATCATTTAAATATGTAACCCAAGGGTTGAAGTTTAGAAGTCAATAAATTGGTATATAAGTATATCAAAATAGAGGTGTCTAATTGGTAGATACCCAATGTCATTAAGTTAAGAAATGACGGCTTTGAGGAGAACACAAAAAATGTGCTC